>Ga0310691_10002017_pt1 | contig 28658 bp, 33 predicted proteins | sample 176DNAGHGlowgp2_FD_203887 | JGI IMG/M metagenome (GOLD analysis project Ga0310691, IMG submission 203887) | Sheep rumen microbial communities from Palmerston North, Manawatu-Wanganui, New Zealand - 1766 DNA GHGlow gp2 (v2) (version 2) | ecosystem: Host-associated > Mammals > Digestive system >... | reverse complement strand
GACTAAGTGACCATCTATTTTCAACCACTTAATAACCGAGTCTTTGATATATCTATCTACTACAGATTCCTCACAGTAACCTACTGCTCCTGTGAATAAATGTCCTTTTGCTGCATGGCCAGCGTGAACTGTATATTTCATAGCAAGTTCCTCCTTTTATTTTCTAAATATGTTTGGTATGTTTTGAAACTGAGTTAATTGAGCATTAGTGCCCTGACCAGAAGATATAATATACTGAACTGCACTTTGCGGATTATCTAATGCATTCATAGGTAGGTTAAGTCCTTTAGAAAGCAAATATTGCTGTGGATTCTGTTGGAATAAAGCATATTCCTGTTCCATTGCATTCTGCATTCCGTTTTGCATAATCGAATTACCCAACTACATCATCCTCCTTTTTGCCCTGTTGCAACATTGCCGATATCTGAGCTAAGATATTATTCTGCATATTAGCTAAGTCATCGTGTGTTACAGGCTTCTCTGGTTCTGGTGGAATAACTAAGTTATACTCATATGTTTCAAACTTAATTACCTGTCCAAGATTATCAATTTCTTTGTAATAGAAGACACTTCTGTTCATATCAAAGAAGTATCCTCTAATATAACCTCTGTTGAAGTTAATCATTCGTGCTTCGTCTTCACCATTGACAAATCCAAAAGTGGTTGACGAAATATAATTCATAACATAGTTTCCGCTCTTAATGATCGGCTGTTGATTTTGACCAGTTGTAATGTTATTGTGTGTTATCAACGTTAAATCTCTCCCTTCTTAGCGAAGTAATAGACAGGGTATTCCTGTCCTGAATCCCATGTATCATAATAGCTACCATTTATAACTGCTATTGCATGAGTCGTTGTTCCAAGGATGTAACTACCATGAGGATGGTCATTAGCGAACTTTTCCACGGTTACACACATAGGACAAGTGTTTGGAACATAATACTTAGTCAATCCTCTGTCTAAGAGCATCGATTCCCATACAAGATTCATGTTAGTAGGAAATAACTTCATCTCATATCCTTTAGCCACAACCATCAAATATGCCTGTTCCCATGAGATATCAAAATATGTTGCTATAGCTCTAAGAACACAATCGTCTATTGTGTATCCGTATGGATGTTCGTTATATGGTATCCACCCCATGATAGTTCTCCTTTCTTTTATGTGTAATTTTTTAGTGTGTTAAATTCCTATTTTCACTACGTTAAATTGTTATCCAATATAATACAATTTGCAAGGTATAGCTGACTCGGCTACCGGGCTTTCTGCTGCAGCAAGTGACACTTTTACTGTTGGTAAAGTGACAGTTAATCTATTATTACTTAATGAAAGTACTCCGTTTGTGTATATACCATCAGCATGAATCCCGTAAAATTGGGCTTGCACATAAGTTCTGCAAGTTGCGGTGACAGTTTTACTTTGATAGGGAACTAACACAAATTGTGATGCAGAATTAGCTCCATAAGATGAAACGTTAACAGTGGTATTTGATGAATAAGTTCCTACTAATTCAGCTCCACTCTTAAAAGGGACAAAGCTGTCATCAGCTCCACGATAACCATAGTTACCGTCTCCATCTGTAGCAAATCTAAATTTTAAATTATCTTCAGCTGTTAACTGAGCCTCAATAGAACTAGTATCAGCTTCTATTGGATATGAATTACCATTTACAACTACTTCTCTTATTGGTTCATTAGGCATAATTTACTCCTCCTTTAAACTCTTCTTATACTGCATAGTTGATAATCCAAGTAATGCTCCTAGGAAAGCATCAATAGCCGTAATTGTTCCGACTATCTGCTCGCCGTAAGGCAATCCCCAGATTCCAGCTACTGCAAAATAAAACGTACCCATTGCTGGCAGTGCAACCTGAGCAATCCATTTTAATCTGTTATAATGTTGGTCTGGTAAAATTGGCATTTTCATAGTTCATACCTCCTATTATTAAAGTGTCTTTTCGGATTCGAACCGATGTTACTCCCTGGACAAGCTAAAGACACACAAATGGAGCCACACTAACAGCGCAGCTCCACCATGCCATGAGAAATAAGTAGGAACTTACTAGTCTGGCTGCCCGTTACCGTCATTTAACCTTTCGGCACCAGAAATTCTTACTTCATTTCCTGTAAATCTTCTATTAAATCCTTGATACGTCTACGCTCTTTCTCTGTATCAGCATCAGCCATCATAGCCTTAAGATCCTGCATCATATGCTCTTTTCCAGTATGTCCACTGTAGTAGTATCTGTTAGGCATATAACGTCCAGACTCATTATAGATTCCGTCGCTATCACCATCCATACCTCTACGTCCATCTCTAGACATAGGTGGAATCTTTATATCAGGCATATGTACAAGTCCTCGACTCATACCACCGTTGTTACCTCTAGCCATTGTATAAGTACCAGAATAGCCATTCTCTTCAGAATAATCGAGCATTGATGTAGCAGTTATAAGGTAATATAATGCTTCTGTAAGCTCTTTATACTGACAAGCGTTCTCTGCTGTAAGAGGCTGAGTGTTTAACTGCTCAAGTCCTTCATCAATTTTGTCTTTAGTCTTTTCATAAAGTTTATCCAATTCTCTTCAACCTCCTTTCTATGCTACTTTTCCATTGATTGTAAGGTTTCCATTTTCAACAGTAATGAGTGGTGCTGGTGTGCCTGTTGGGTCATCTACCAAACCAGAGACATATTCAACTGACATGTTGAAGCATCCACAACATTTTGGAACCTGTATAACTGTTGTCGAAGTAACATTTCCATATTCATCAACTGCAGCTGGAGTGAAAATAGATCTACTTTCTACTTCCTGTTCTCCATTGAGAATAATAGCTACAGCAATAGGACCTGCAGTACCACCTGTTGGAACAGTAATATTACCATTGAATGTAACCTGATATTCGTTTCCAGCAGAGTTATTATTACGATTTCTACCAGACAATACGAATACACCAGAACCATCCTGATGATAAATATTACTACATCCAGTGCAGTTGCAGTTAGAAGCATTGAATAAAATTGGATTATTCAATAAAACATTTTGTTTATTAGCAATGTAATTTTTCATAAGCTGCCTCCTTTCTAGAAGGAACTGCAGCAATTATTTTGATTATTGCAAGTGAAGATAGGTACTCTTCCATAAACTGGAGTTGTACCTACTGGGCAGTCATTAAGTCTATTGTAAATTGCATTGACGATTCTACCGTCTTGCTCAATCTGAGAAGCCTGTCCACGAGCATAGAGGTTCTCCTGACGAAGCTGTGCAATAATATCATCTTTAGCGTCAAGCTTATCCTGACACATCTGATCCTTAATAGACTGAACACCAGATTTAACCTCAACAAGTACATCTCTAAGAGCATTGTTGATAGCATTTCTATCAGCACAAGCCTCTGTAGCAACTGTATACTTGAGATCAGCAATACCTGCACGATTCTCACAGCAGCAGTCACGAAGAGATTCGTTGATGTTATTTAAGTTGTTATTGATCGACATTGTGTCGTTAAATCTCTGAGTCATTGAAGCAATTTCGCTATCATATGTAGCCTTAATCTGGTTAAGATCACGATTACATGAAGCTACTTCAGCATTAGCGAAACCGTTTGTTAATGATGTCTGAATACCAGAAAGTTGTCCAGTAATAGCTGACTGATCAAATCCTCTCTGGACAGCAGCATCGGTGTTCTGCGCAGTGAAATAAGGAAGCATAGATCCTGCAGAGCCATTACCTCCTCCAAAACCGTTTCCGTTGTTTCCCCAGTTGCCCATGAAAGCAAAGAGAAACAAAATCCACATCCAGTCACTATTGTTCCAGCCGTTGTTGCCATAGCCATTACCATACATTGGGCCTACTGGCATTACCATGTTTCCATTGGATTCATTTAATCCCATAATGTATTCCTTTCTCTGCATAATTATTTGCAGTTAGCAGTACTTCTCATTTTTATGAAGTATCGGTTAATAAGTTACTGTATACTATCTGTCTAATGCGCACTCGACAGCAAGTATCTAAATAAAATACATCCATAGCAGCGTTCTATTACTGAGGACCAATCAACCTCTTCCGCTTATCAGGCGGCCGCTTGTACTACAGCTGTATTTTTGAATTTCAACCAATAACTATTGTTGGTCAGCGATTATGTCCATTTCATAACCGGTTCGATTTCCTTAGTTCCGTATTATGAAATGCTTGGGAGGTGACCTTCTCCTCGTATCAAGCTTATGCCTCATCTATGATGTCCTTTCTTTTATGTGTAATTTTTTAGTGTGTTAAATTCCTATTTATTTCAAAGCTAAAATTGTAGCATTCCAATCACCAGCACCAACACCAGTTTGAAAATCTTTAACATGAAATGAAGTTGTTGTTTTTGACGTTATGGTTGGGAACAAACTTGTGTTATTTGCACCTTTGACTTCAAGTAGTACAATATAATCGTCTGCTGAAGATGGATAATAATTGAAATCACTAAGATTAACAGTATGACCATTGTTATCACTACCGTGTCCACTTGTTATTCCTATGATTCTAACTCCGTTACCAACTTTTCTATTTATGACAGTTAAATCATTATTTAATTGATTAATCTCATCTCCTAAACTAGTGGAAGTAGAGATGTTGATGCCTTCTGTGAATGTGTCATCAATGGCAATAGCTGCTGTAACCTCATGTAGTGTACTGCCTACTATTACATAATCTCCGACTGCATATGCCTGTGTAGCAGTCGTACCTGTTTCAACTGGTGCCATTACTGGTGTAGGTGACGATGCAATCTCAAAATCCACTCCGCCTACGTTAATTTTATCTATACTAGACATAATACTGTCCTCCTCTATCCTATAATCAGCTTACCGTCTGATACGGAAGCTTTCGTTGTTGGCAAATATAATGTACCACCGTCTACATAGGCATCTGTACCTCCGCCTCCTCCGCTCTCAGCTAGAGCAGATAAGCAATCTTCAACTGTAGACTGTTGTTCCCCTCCGACTTCTATGGGACTCGTTAAATTCTTAGTTTGTGCGTTTTTATCTTTTAAGTCAAATCTAGATGTACCACCATCGGGACTTATCTCTGAGATATAAGGCATAGTTATTACCTCCCATTTTGATAAAATAAAAGAGCCCAGCCTAAGCTGAGCCCTCAATGATATTCAGTTGTAATTACTACTCTACAGTAACAGTAGCTGCTGTACCTGAGAATGTAGCTGTCTCGATAGTAACAGCACCAGAAGCTGTAACAACATCAACTGCTGTACCTGCCGTAGCAGCAGTACCTGGTGTGATTGTAAGAACCTCACCTGATACTGCAAATGCTGTAGGAACGTTAGCTGTACCGAATGGTACTACTGCAGCTGTTGTATCAGCAGCCTGAGCTGGTGTAACAGTTACTGAACCAGCTGGTGTGTATGAGCCAGATGCTGAAGACTTGAATGCAAGAGCACCAAAGTTAGCATGACCCATTGCCTGCCAAGCAGAACCGTTCCATACGAATTCAAGGCCATCATAAGATGCCATACCGCCAAGTGTAGCAGTAACGTCTTCTCCGTTAACGCTGATTGGATTTGTTGTAGCACCATCTGTTAAAGCTGTGGTTGTAACACCGATCCAGTAAAGTGCATGACCGAGGTCCTCAATCATCTGACGAGCAGTAGCATCCTTGATATCAAAGATTGTGCTGACCATTTGGCCTTCAACTTCAACTGGTAATGTGATTTGGGAAATTAATGGATTTGGCATAACTCTTTCCTCCTTTAATTAAGAAAATAATAAGTTTTCACCTTCAACTTTGGAAGGCTTTACTATTCCTAAATCTCGTAAAGACATAGTCCCTTCGAGAGTGGTACCGTTAACAACTGGTTTGTTAATAAGCTGGTTATAGTCATTGGTGCCGTCACCAGTAACAAACTCTTCTTCAATATGTAGATTAATAACCTGAGGGTCTCTTTTTGGTTCCTCAGCTAACTTTACATCTGTTGTGAGCTCGTCGTTAAGAATCCCCTTAATAAGTCTCTCATGGATGCAAGTAGCGATAACCTTACCGTCAGGATATACCAACTTAATCTGAATTCTTACCTTCTCAGGCTTGAACAGATACATATCTTCCTCTGTTAGATTTATATAGAAGCAATCTTCATCTATAGAAAGATTTCTGATAAGCACATTTTTGTAATGTTGCTGCATAGTTAGTTCAGCTCGTTTAACTTTGTCATATGCAAAGTCATCCAAGTCGATTTTAAATTTTAATTTTAGAGATGTTCCTATTCTCATTTTGAAATCACCTCCTTATAAGTCTGTGCCAAGGATAAGCTTATTACCTGATACACTAGCAGCTGTATTTGGAAGGTATAATGTACCATCCTGCACATACATACTAGTCAAGGCGTCAACTTTATTCTTAAGTTCTCCAACTTCGACTGTAGCTAAATCCTCTTTGACAGAGTCAAACCAAGCTCTCCACTCAGCTGAATCATTAGTGGTAACATCCGCAAACCAGTCATCCCAAGCGACATCCTTGCTGTTGTACCAGTCGTTCATCTGCGCTTCCCATTGAGCCAATAACTCTGTGATATCAACGGTCTCTAAGATACCCGTTACGAATGGCGTCTCTGTCTTGCCTACCATGTTTTCTATCTTAGAAGCAGTTATCTGAGTAACATCATACTCAACTGTTATGTAGCAGATTGGAACATAGATTTCCTCATCAGTAGGTGTTGGAACTGGTTTAGCAGGGGTTCCTGCTGTCTCTGTTCCTTTAGCGTAATAGAAGGCATTATCTCTTGTATTAGTATCGTCCTCAGGAAATACCTGTAGGAATATACCATCTATTCTTTTGTAATTAGCTACATATGGAGCTTCATCAATGTTAATAACATAATCAGAATCATTAGCACTCCATGTTGAATTAAACCAAGCAAAGCCAGATGGGATTACAACCTGCATTCCAGACCCAGCCCTAGCTATGAATTTACCGCCGATATGCTCAAACACACCATCCTTAATCAAACTGTTAAACAAATATGATATATCAGATGTGTAATATTGCTTATCGTGGTTTTTAGAATTAAAAAATCCAGATCTAAGCATTGCCTTATACCTCCTCGTATTCAAATATAGGGTGTGAGTCTATACCCGTTTCTGTTATTGCTGTAGTCATCTCTGTTATTCGAGATTGGGTTTCATTACCGTAAACATCTATTACATTCACGATGTCACCCATAAAATAATCTTCGTTAAACTGATAGATAGAGTACTCACTAGTATCTACAGTAGCTTCTACTTCTTCGCTTACTTTACACTCAGATAACTTAGTTTTTCCTCTTTCTATCAATAAATTCTGGTAAGCTGTAGGAGAGATTGCGTCATCACTTCCTTCGTTTGATGAAATATCTCTAGCATCAGTGAATAACTCTCTTCTATCTAGTCCTGAAGCAGAGCCATAAGTAGCTGTCTTTCTATCTAAACCTTCTCCTTCTCCTGCAATAAGCGTTACATTCCTATAAGTACTAGTATCAACTTTATGATTAGAAGATATTAAGTTGTCGTTCTGTACTGAGAATGTGATTTGCGGTAGAGCTACTTGTGATGTTCCACGATTTTTACCAGAATATAATTTAAAGACCATTTGATTGTCTTTAAGAATAATGTCCCATCCAACTTTATGCTGTTTGCATAGAGCCTCAACTACTTCATATAGCTCGTTTCCTGTAAACTGCATTTCTTCGATGGTTATTGATGTGATCGCGGGGTCAGTGCTTTCCTCAAATATAAGTTTAGGAATTTTTCTATCAGGGTCTGATGGACTTATAGCATTTTCTGTAACAAGTTTTTTAATAGCATTCTGGAAATTACCGCTTATGGTCGTCTGTTTCCATATTATACGTCTTTTTAATATAGACTTAAGGTCTCTACCAGTGTACATAATCTGGTGACCTTCAGTTGTGTTGGTATTAGGGTCCCAGCCCTCGATAATCATCAAACTATTACTATCGGATCTCGAAATATAATAGTCTTTCCGAAGGTTATTAACAACTTCTGCAAATCCAGATATACTCGTCTGAAAGTCGCCGTATGAATAATATTTTTCATTCCATACCATTGAACTGAACGACTCTAATATGTCGATAACAGCAAAATCCTTATCTAAAATATAAAATTCCATGCTACACACCCTTATGAGAAATCCTGTATTTAATGTTTATCATCATGTCGTACTCTCCTTCTTCAGCTGAGTAAGCCATGAGATTGTCGCCTCTTTGCAATTCGAACCAGTCAATTACTTTGTTCTTTGCTAAGGCGTTCAATATGTTATATGTAATGCCATTTCTTGTTAAAGTTGCTGATTTATGCCCTTTAATAGTAGAAATGACAATATCGTCACCTTGAATAATGCCACTACCTGTGATTGTAGTTAGGATATCATCATCGATGTTTATACGTTTCCTCTGGTCTAAGTTATATATAGTAAATCCTCTAACAATACCAGTAGAATGTATGTTAATAGTGAATCCTACCTCAGCTTCTCCTGTATAATAGATAGACTTCTCTTTGATTATACGGATATTGCCAAATTCAATCATATCGTTTCCAAATCCCTCAATATCTGAGTGGAATGGGAACTCAAACATAGGCTCTACTCCTCCAAATGGAATAGATAAAGCATCTTTTTCATACATAAATGGATCGGTACATTTAATCGAAACCTGACAGCCTGATAACTTATTAAAGATTGCAGGTTCGTTTTTCTCTACTGTTCCATTAAATGTAAGTTCTTTATAGTCTGTCTTTACGTCTATTGTTACTGCCTTAGACGTAGGAAAGATTCTATCAGCAGTTCCTCTACTTACCTCAATATCATCTCCATAGTATTTAATTGAGAACACAACATTCCTCTCAATCAGAAACGCTGAGTTCTTAATTGAATAGTCGCTGCCTGCTAACTTTGTAGTGTTAACATCTGCATCAACCTGTCCGAGTCCAGTAACTGAAGTAATAACTAACCCAGATTCCTCCGGGTTAGTCAACTCCAAAACCAAACTCTCACCTAAATGGTTAGTAATTGTGAATGATTCTATCATGATAAAACTCCTTGTAATTGTGGTACTAGGTTTCTCGTATTACGATAGATGTCATACGCATCTAACGCCTTAGGAGAATTATTTGTTTGGTTAATAATAATATTCTGTGTGGTTCCAAGCTGAGATGGTGTATCTGGTGTATTCACAGTAGAAGCTACCATGTTTGAAGCTACACTTGTTGCCATCTCATAAGCAGGGTTGTCTAGCATAGAACCGATTCTAGACTTCCCATTTTGAAGTGCTGTTAAATCAAGACGTGGTCTGATAACAGGCTGAAGCTCAGGAGAGTCGTTAACCTCTGCTGATATGTGTCTGATAATGTCATTCATCATCTGAATGGTGTTATCAGCCATATTCTGAGTAGCTGAGAGTACGACATCTGTACCTTTGTCAATACCTTGTCCCAAACCTCTGTCAAGATTGATACCGATAGTCTCAAAGATTCTAGATGGAGAGTGTTCATCAAATGCAGCATGAGCAGCAGCTATAACTCTCTGTGCCATAGACTTTAAATCTTCAATAACACTAGACTCGCCATTAAGAATACCTCTAGATAGACCTCTCATGAAGAACATACCAATCTCTTCACCAGCTTCTTCGTTGATAATCTGATAGGTAACTTTCTTACACTGCTGAGCCATGGCTATGAGCGCTTGAGTAGCTAGGAATGTGTTCTGCTTAACGCCTAAACCTAAGCCTTGTGGCAAGAACCCGCCAATAGCAAAGTACTCTGTAGAAGGTGAATGTACGCCTAATGTAGTCTTAGTAGCATTAAGCACACTATCACCTATAGCAGTACCTGTTGCATCGACAGCTGTCAAGTCAACACCTTCGCTTAAGCCATCTGTAATAGCCTGACCTACTTCACGATATTTATTAGCTTGATCGATGGCAATGTTTCTGCCAATCTCTAACTGCTGATTCCAGAGTTCTGTAGCCTGAGCTAATTGCTCTTCTGTCATATTAGCCATAGCAGCTACTTCTTCGTATGACTTAGGACCTAAATCCTGGAAGTATTGGATAATACTATCCGGAACCCTGCCCATTAACTTCTTAAGGTTTTCGCTCCATGTACCAATACCATCAAGCTGGGACTGCATATTAGTTAACATCTGAGCCGAAGTAAGTTCTACCTTGTTATCAAACTTACCAAATGGATCTAATGCACCTTGAACAGTTTCAGCAAGCTTAGTGCTATAAGTAATAAGCCCGCCTTCAAGAGCCTGTGAAATCTTGGTTCCGAACGCTTCGTAATCACCCTCAATATACTTCTTAGCGTCTTCATCAAGAGTCATATACTCTTTAGCCATAGTATTAAGAGCGGCTGTCTCTTCTGCAGAAGCATTCATGAAAGCCTTAACAGTCTCATGGCCGCCAACGCCCATCTTCTGAATCCAGTCAGTGATAGACTTGTCAAAGCCTTTGCCCATTAAAGTCTTTACATCTCTAGCCCATTCAGCAGTTGCTTTGTAGTTCTCAGCCATGTTATTAATCATGTTGCCAAGAGATACTTTTGTACCCTTTTCAAATGTCTTAAAAGCATTTGTGAGATAATCAACTTCTTTAGCTGCTTTAGATGAACCTTTACCAGCACCTTCTGTAGATGTTGCATAGTCATTATTAGCGGTTGCTGCCTCTTTCGCTGCTTTACGCTCGTCTACGAGTTTCTGAGTAAGAAGTGATGGACCACCAGCCATAGCACCTCTATTAACGTTACCGTTCTTAGAAATTGTTGAGTACTGGCTACGAACACTTGCTAACTCGCTCTTAATCTTATTCAAGAATGGTGTCAAACCAGATTCTGCACCACTGCCTAGGTCAATACCAAGACTCTCACCAATACTAGACATGTCTATTCCAGAAACTCCGTCTTTAAGAATAGAGCCCATATCACTTGCCATATTCTTAAGACTAGGAAACGCACCTTCTGCACTACTAGCGAATAACTTCACAAAGTCGCTGCCATATGTATCGGCATCTGATAAAGGACCTTTATCTGGTTTGGTGAAGTGAATATAATCTTTGATAGTCTGAGCCATTCTAGAAGCCATAGCCCTAAGCTGACCAAGTTTCTCAGAGATACCATTTATGAAGTTCTGAACGAGGTCATTACCCCATTTCTTTGCTTCTTCAGCTTTCTGTTTAATTAAGTCGAATGACTTTAAAGCTAGTGGCACTGAAACAGCTAAACCTAGTAAAGCTGTACTAAATGAGCCGATGGCTACTGAAGCTGCTGTAAGACCAGCTGCACCAATTATCATTGCAGGACCAACCAATCCCATAGCCAAGCCAGGAACTACAAGAGCTGCCAATCCCTCAGCTAATGGTATTAGATTAACGTCGTTAAGTCCTTGACATGCTGGAACTAATAAATTTAGTCCAATTGAAGCTGAGATTAAACCAGGTGCACCTGCTACAAGTGCAAGACCTGCAGCTCCTACTAACGCTAATCCACCTGCTAACTCTACTAGTCCTAAAGCAGTAGATGGTAACTGTTCAGAATATCCAACGAGTGTTCCAAGTACAGAACCTATAAATGCATCTGCAACTGGTAAGAACGTCGTAAGTGAACCTAATAATATTGAAACACTAGTCGCAACTCCTAACATAGCTACAGCAATCAAGTCTAATGCTATTGCTCCAGGTATAGCTAATGGTGCTATCGCACCTAAACCTATAGCGAGCAAACTAATAACGCCCATCAATCCAGCCATAATGCCAGCGGCTGCTAACACATCTTGCCATGGATACTGAGCTAACATTGCCAAAGAAGCTCCAATAGCTACTGCTGTTACTGCTACAGTGGCCATCATAAGAAATGAAGCTACAAGATTTGAAGCGTTGCCTAGTAATACAGCCATACCACCGAATACGCCCATAACTAAAGACATAGCTGCTGAAGCAGCCAAGATAGCTGTCCAATCATGAGATAATGTAGCTATTGATAAAGCAGCTCCTATTGCTATTGCTGATACTGCTATTGCTCCAATAGCTGACCAAGCACCAGCGTTCCATTTAGTTTTGCCAACAATTTGCATCATTGCTCCAAATGCAATCATAACAGCAGACATTGCTCCACCAGCGGCTAATATAGCTGTCCAATCATGAGATAATGATGCCAATGTCAACGAAGCACCTATTACTGGTAATACAGCTGCGCATTCAGCGATTGCTAAGAATTTATTCTTAGTAAAGCTCTGGCCTGTAGAACCAATTGTTGTAATCATCTTAGAAAAAGCTATCATTGAGGCAGACATTGCTGCACCAGAAGCTGCTACTGACTTCCAATCTTGCTGAGACAGTAGGTACATAATACCACCAAGCTCTGCTACAATAACAGCTATCATACCTATAGCAACTAATGTCTTAGCATTTGTCTCACTAGCTTCTGCTATTGAATCGAACACGTTTGACATCTCATGCATGATAGTTGCCATCATTGTACAAGCTACTAACATACCAGCCCAATGTTTCTCTACTAGCAATGTAAGTACTATAAGTTCAGAGAATAACATTGTGATACCAACCATTGCGCCTATTATAGCAATTGGATTAGATTCTCTTGAAGCCTTAACTACAGCTGCTAAAGCTAAGAATATGCCACTTATAGCCGCCATAATCCATATAGCCTGGTTTAAATATGGCAATTTAATCTTTCCAATTACAACAGCCATAACACCAATAGCTACCATCATACCAGTTAAAGCGACTATTACTGGTACCAATGCTAATCTTGATAAAGCTTTCTGTAATCCGGCAAATTTACCAACTTCTTTTTGCATGCCAGCAGCTACTCCGCCTATACTACTTATAGCTTTACCTATTAACTTAATTGCTCCTATAATAGATAATATAATACCTGTAATTGCTAAGAACGCTAAAGCTCCTGCCCAAATCTTTGGATGATTAGACTTGATGTTCACAAAGAACTCAACCATGTTATTCCAAATTTCAGCAAATATACTGTTTTGAATCTGTTTAGCTACTGAATTAGCAAGTGGTATTATCATTTTGAGAGATAACAACGCTGCAACTATGCCAATAAGTGAATTAGTACCTAATTTAGAAGCGATTCCTGAAACAAGCACAAGACCAGACGCTAGAACTACTAGTGCTCCGCCTTTAGCCCATAGTTTCCTTCCACCAAGTTGTGTAAGTCTTGCTTCTATTTGTAAATGTGCTAATGTATCTAATGCACCTATTAATATCTTAATAGACCATGCCATAGCAATAAGTGATAAAGCACCTTTACTTAACCTTGGAGCTAATACTGATAAAGCAATGGCCATACCGCTAATAACCAAAGACAACTGGAATATAGCGGCTCCTGCTTTCTGGATATTCGTATAATCTATTGCGGTTGCGGCTGCTAATGCAGCTACCATTAAAGCTATAGAACCTGATATTGAGAATAGCACACCAGAAATCGCTAATGCTTCACCTTTACCAAGTACCTTCTGTAAAATAGTGAGAAGTGTAACTAATCCAGCTACTCCAAGCCCTACCTTACCAAGCATTAATCCTACTTCTTCAAGTTTATTGTTATCGATAGTAGATAATAATTTAAGAGAACCAGCTACAGCGATTATAGCAGCTGCAAATTCTAGAAGAAAATGGCTCTGTTTCTTTGGTTCTTCATGTTTACCAAATATAAGTTCCATGATACTTCTGTTCTTTAAACTTCCTATGACACCAGCTACTTGATTTATTGCGTTGTTAGTAGCTGAAAATGTCTCAGATACTGCTTGCATTGTCTGTGCTAATTTATAACCGATACCAGCTATAGCAACAGTGAATGCAACTGCAGCTATTGCTCCATAGTCAAGGTTCTTAACAAAAGTAACTACACCTTTACTAAAGTCCACTAATTTGTCTTTAATGGCAACAAGTTTATTAACAGAGCCTTCTAATTTAGTAGCCTTTTGGATAGGTGGTCCAGCTAAAGCTACAGCATCATCAACAATAGTAACTGTCTTTACTAATCCATTATCATCTTTAACTTTTGGATTAATAAGGTTCATAAATGCATCGGTCAATCTCTTGACTGCATCTACTGCTGAATTAATGATTGGTATGCTAGATAGCCAAGATATAATCTCACCTAAGCCAGTAGATACCTTATGCAATATATTAGGCAGTTCTTTGACTCCGCCATTAAAAAGCCTTATAACTGATGATGTTAATAGCGCAACGCCACCAATTAGTGCTTTTACTGCTGTTTCGATACCATTGATAATTTTAGGCACAATCTCTAATCTAGAAATATAACTAACCAGAGCTATAATTCTGTCTATGCCTATTGCTGTCAGACTAATCAACACATTAAGAACATTTGATATACCCTTAATAGCAGGCTCAATAATATTTGTCTGCTTTATTAATTGAGAAACGTATGTTATAAGGTCACCGATTGTGCCAGTAATCTTTAATATAATTTCTCTGATATTAACAGATTCTGGTTTAATGTTTAGAATTGCACCTAATATCTGCTTAACGATAGTAACTAGGATATCTCCAACTGATAAGAAACCTCTGACAGTTGCTCTTAAGTCTTCCATTTCAGAATTGGAAAGGGCCATTTTAGCTGTAAAATCAGAGAAGGCTTTAGCCATATCTCCTATGCCTTTAATTCCTTTACCGTTAAGGAATATATCAGCAAAAGCGTATCTTACAGCATCAACTACTGATACTAAGCTCTTAAATATGTTGGCTAAACCTTGAGCAACATTCTTCATAAAGCTCATATCCATGTTCTGAAGCAGAATCTTAGCATCATGAGCATATCTGTAAACAAATTCTGTCCAAACTTTATTTAAAGGTCCAAGAGAAGCTCTGACATCATTGATTCTCTCTCTTAGTTTCTGTAAAGCTTGAACTACAGGTCCATCTTGTTCAATGATAGGAGTCGAGAAGTCAGCACCTATCTTTTTAAGAGCTGCTCTAATATTAGCAGTAACACCTGTAAATGTACGGTTAGCATCTTTCGCATGTTCACCGAATGCATTATCCATAGCGTTACTAAAAGTATTAAAATCTACAACGCCCTTTGTAACCATATCACGAACAGCGGCTTCTCCGTATCCAAACTGTGCTGTTATTTCAGCAACATGTGCTTTTACAGAGTCACTTGCCTCGATAGAACCGTTCATAACACCTTTAAAATACTCAGCCATCGTAGCAGCAGCATTAAGACCTCTATTCTCAAGCTGTCTAAGCTGCATAGTCATTACTTTACCTTGACCAGCTACAGTGGTAAATATTGGTGATATAGCTTCATATTCGGAATTAGTCATAGCAGCAACACCTGAGATAGCTCGTAGGGCGTTCTTCATTGAATCACCAACTTGAACTCCTGAAGCTACTAATTGTGAAGCTGCTTTTGCAGCTGCATCTAAACCATATGCGGTTCCGTCTACAGCGTACTCGATATCACCTTTAATATCCTGCCAAGCAACATGCAAGCCTTCCAATTGGAATTTAGCCTGTTCAATGTTCATGGCTCTTGCCCAACCACCCTCTTTGATAATGTTTGGGACGGTTGTAGCTAGGGTTTTAGCCATTCCAAGGAATGCATCACTTATCCTATCTTTAATCTTAAAGGCTGTATTACCAAGAAATGTAAATCTATTGGCAATAGCATCTACCGATTTAGAAAGGTGTGTGAAATCAGCTTTATTAAGTTCATTCAATGCATTGCCACTTGTAGACTCGTTTATTTTCTGTTTAAGTTTCTCCAGAGTACTCATTGACTGTTTACAGTTTTCCTCAAACTGCTTATTGTCAAACTTGAGCTGGACAACATTAGTGTCTATTGTATTGCTCAATGCCTCTTCACCTCCTTCGAAACGTTATTTGCGATTTCATCAAAAATAGGCCGTAGGGCTGGATTAATGAAATCCACACCCTCGACCCAACTTCCACTTTTTGTGGCATGTCCATATTGGATACCAATAATAACAGGAAAACCATGTTCAATATCATCGTTATGCCACTCAATTCTTACTTCTCCAGGTTCTCTATGAATCTCATAAGACCATGATTGAGAAGCTAAACCTGTGTCTTTTGGAGTAGCTGTAGATAAGGCTTCTACTCCTTTTCTTCCATATTTATCAAGCCAACCTAAATTAGCCAACTCTAAACATTTTTCAAGCCATGAATTAGCTTTCTTGAATCCTCCGTGTTGTTCCACGGTTATTAAATTATTAGCCATAGTTGTCACCCTTTAGTCATATGGAAGCGTTTCTTGTTCTCCTCATTAAGCTTAGCATAATCTCTAACAAGCTGTGCTTCAGACCTCTTGTTCTTAGGATTTGCTTGCTCGTTCATTTCATCTAAGATATTAATCAGCATCATCAACCTGTTAAGATGCCATTTCTGTGCTTCCCAAGGTATCTGATACGATGTCATCCAAGCGTAAATTAACTCTGATGTGATGTAATTCTGTGATACATTGCTTTTCTTTTTTCTCTTTACCGATGATGCTGTCATAGGATCTTTGATGTAATCTAATACCCGCATATACTCATCCGCAGTAATACGACTGATAACCTCATCTGATGCGTTCCCTTTGATAGTCATGCACTGCAAATAGCTATACAACTCATCATTAGTCTTGTCATAGTCTTCATTAATCCATGGTTTCTTCCAAATTCCTTCCCATTTTGAAATTGACAATAATGAATGTTCTAAGACAAGTTTCTCAGAAGGTAAATCTGTGAATTTGCCTGTATCATTGTTAAATAATTCTCCACCAGGTATTGTTATAGTAAGAGGCATAACACCACCTCCTGCTATTATTTATTAATAGATGTAACCTTTTCAGCCTTCTTGTGGTCCTGAGGCATAGCTGCTTCTTTCTTCTTAATACCAGATGTAATACCTGCAATAAACTCAGCGGCCGCTTTCTCATCGGTAAGCCACTCCATATAAAGGTCTGAATAAACAGCCTTTGCCTTGAACTTAGCAAGGATTTCAGGGCTCTTCATGAAGTCACCATCAGCTGTCTTCTCACCGTAAGACATGTCAAGAAGCTGCTCGAAAATCTCAATAAGCTTCTTGTTGTCATGCTCTTCTGTAATTTTCTGGATATAGTCTTCAAGGCCACCTTCTGTTACAAGGTATAGCTTTGAAAGCTCAGCCTCAGTAAGGTTGAAACGGAATACACCGTTAACTTCGTCTCCATTAAAATTTGTATATGTTCTCTCTACTGTATACATAGTCGTCTCCTTTTATACATAAAAATTAGAGGGAGCTGTAGAAAGCCCCCCTCAGTATCAACACAATATCTAATTAATTAATATTAGCCTTCCACTTCTGGAGCAAGAGTAAGACCTCTTAGACTAATTGATTGTTCATGAGTATTAACTCCGTCAGACTGAACAATCTTGAATACCTGAGTATTCTTGTTTGTAACTCTGAATACACCGTTTCTATCAGGATCGTCAATAACCTCAACGAGATCCATACCGATTGAAGATGGTACAAGACCGACCTTAAGTGATGTAATCTTAGAATCTGGGTCACTCCAATGCAATGCAAGATAGTTACCCTTCTGAAGATCGGTATCACTTGAGAAACCTGTGTAATCATTAACATAAGCTAATGTACCTGCAGTTACAGCATTATCAGTAATAGCTACTCCTGACTGTAAATCAGATACGAGCTTGCCGAAAAGTTCAACCTCAGCAGCCTCGGCATTAACTGTGAGGTCAACTATTCCCCCTGGGTTGCCTTTGTTACGATATCAGCAACTTCTTCAGGTGTTAGCATCTTAGGCTCTGTATCAGCTGTACCATACACAGCATCATATACTGCCTGGAATGCTGCCTTTCCTACAACTGTAGAATCTACCTCACAAGTAGCAGTAGCCTTGTGTCCCTCAACCTTAATAGGTGTTGTTGTTCCACTCCAGCTCATTGTTGTAGGCTCAAGGTTCTCGTTAATTGTGCTGTGACCTTTCTCTGAAGGTGAAACACGGCAACCATAAACGAGAGTAAGCTTCTTACCGTAATCCTGAAGCTCTGTATCGTTACCTACAAGGTTAACAAAAGCAGCACCGAAAGCCTTACGTGTCTGCTGACCGATAACAACACCCTTAACAAGTGAAGCCTCGCCATTGCAAGCCTTGAACTCATCTGGGTATGTGTAAGCTTCAATAGTGAAATCAGCTGTCTCGGCAGAGTATACTGTGATATAGTGAATATCATCAGCGTAGTACTTGTTAGCTTCTCCACCCTGTGGCTGGATATTGAAAGCTGTAATACCAGTCCAAGCAACGCCTGAACCATAAGTGTTTCCTGTCATAGGGAAGATGGCAGTGTCTTCAACACCAGCTTCGAAGAGTCTCTTGCCAACTTCGTCCCAAACTAATTTAGACATAATGGTTTCCTCCTAATAGTTTTTAGTGTAAACATAGTGATGCAAGCCATCAGCTACATATGGTCTATCGAAATTACAGAAATCTAGCTCCTCTAATTGGTCAAGAACAGCAGTAGCTGATACTGCATCCCTTGTTATAAAAGTTATGGTAAAATTCTCGCCTTTAATGTATTTCTTATCATCAGCGAATATAGCGGTTCTATCTGCTAGGCTGAATCTGATGCATGGATATTCCATGCGAGTACCAACAGGTGGGTCAAAGTATACTTTTTTCACACCTTTAATACTCTCCAGCGTCTTCTGTAGTTGTGGCCTGTGGTCCATTGTACAATCCTCCTATAGTTATAACTAAACGAGGGTACTCGATTTCCACTGTATCGACCACCCATCTATTTCCACGCCATTCTAAGTATCTGATGTCGGAGATATGGTCAAAAGCATAACTATTACCAACTATAGAAAACTGATTTGTAATCTTAAGATCACCGCTAGTGGTGTTACCTACAGTAAAGCGTTGATTGTTCTTAAGAATATCGCCTCGGTATTTCTTCTCAGTAACAACATCTTCCCAGATACCAGATTCTCTCTCTTCGTTTCTAACGAAACCGATTAATCCTTTGTACTTAGCCATGTCTCCTCCATCTTAAATACTTTCCATTTTGAAATTAGCCTGCTACCTCTTCACCCTCAAGTGTAAGGCCTGTTAAGCTATAAGTCTGAGTCTTAGTGTGTGTTCCATCAGAGATCTTAACAACAACTTTCTGTGTATCTTTATCAGTTACACGGAATACTGCATTGCCATCTGGATCGTCAATGGCTTCAACCAAGTCAGCACCAATGCTTGAAGGCTGGATACCAACCTTAAGTGATGTTGCATTCTCGTCAATGTCAGAGAACTTAACAGCCAAGAAGTTACCTGACTGGAGTGACTCATCTGATGAGAATCCTGTATAGCCGTCAACATATTTCAAAGTACCTGAAATAGCAGTTCCTGATACTACAACATTAGATTGCAAATCAGAAACTGACTTTCCAAGTATTGTTGTGTCAGCAGATTCGGCTTCTACTGTGACACTATCTAAAAAGAATCTGTAACGTCAATCTCAATAGCGATTGCAGACTTAATCTTACGCATAGCACCTGAAAGGTATGTCTCATCAAGGTACTTGTAGTTGTTGTAATCGATATCGAAGTTCTCGAAGTGAGTAACCTCACCACCAGAAACGTTACCGTAAGCGTAATCGTTCATGTTAACCATAAGGGCTACAAGCTGCTTCTTCTTAGCGTCTTTACCTTCACCAGCTGTACGTGGCTCAAGTTCAGCAATCTGCTGTACTTCAACAATCTTACGAACGTTAAGAGCTGTAGCAAGCTCAGCCTTAGACTTATACATTCTGTGACCATCTCTATCTCTAGCGAGAAGGAGCTTGTTAACTTCGCGTGGGTCCATGAAAGCAACCATGTTGCCTGATCCTCTGTAGTCAATAAGGGTATCAAGGATAACCTTAATCATAGCTTCAGACTCAACGAATCCTTCACCGAAGTATGTCTGAGTATCTGTACCCTGGAGAGAAGCTGCCATAGCATCAACATCAAGATCTACGTGGATTGTGTACATATCATCATCCTTCCAGATTGGTCTGATGCACTCCTCACGTACCTTATCGTCATCACCTTCCTCACGACCATCACCAAATAATGTGTCGTATGCAAGCTCAAACTTAAGAGCCTTCTGCATTGTCTGACGAATGAATGGAACATACTCAAAGTTGCCCTTGAGGTCAAGGATATCCTGACGGTTAACCTGCTGCTTAGCATAAACCATAGTAGGTGTTGTCTCTCTGTGGAGAATCTTAGCGTCACCCATCTCAGTCTTTCTATTGCCCTTCTTCCAGCCCTTAGCTCTGTAAAGACCACGAGCGTCAATTGTCTCTGTCTTAACACGAGCGAATGGTACCTTGTGGGCTCCGTTTACAACTTCACCAACCCACTCGATGTCATCTTCCCAGAGGTCACGGTTTCCTTCACCGTTAACGTTCTTGAATTCTGGGAGAAGGTATGTGAAAGCTTCAGCATCGATTCCACCGTGTGAAAGCTCATCACCTTCCTCAAGATTCTCCTCTGCCCATCTCTGAAGACCTCTCTGGAAGCTCTTCTCAGCATCAGCATACTCAAGAATCTGCATCTTATCAGCATGTGTTAAAGAGTGTGACTGCTTAACAGCGCCATTCTCTTCGAAAATGTTTGTGTGTGCCATTTCCTTTTCTCCTTCCTTTTCTTCTGCAGCCATGCCCACTAAAGCAAATGTGACATCGCGTTGCTTATCTGTCATACTGTTGAGGACATCCTCAATTGTTTCCTCATCTTCGTCATCATCCTTCTCAGGTTCTGACTCTTTCTTTTTGTCATCATCAGCGTGCTCAAGCTCGCCTTCTTCTGACGCTTCATTCTCTTCAGGCTCCTCTGGCTCTTCTGGATCCTCAGGTTCAACGGAATCAAGAGAATGCTGAATCTCATCAGGGAAAGTGATAATTGCTTCCTCTTCTGTCCAGAATCCATCAGAGTGTGCTAATGCCATATGGTCAATAACAGCTCCTGGATTGGCACCTGCGAGAACTAATGAAACCTCACGAATAACTCCGTGAATTACTTCGTTGCCAGCCTGCTTAAGCTGGTTTGCATGGATAGAGAATGTCATTGGTGTACCCATGCGAAGCTTTGACTTAACGCCCTTAACTCGTGAGTTTGTATCATCGAAATATGCATCTGCTCTCATGCCATCTTCCTGTGAATGGAGAACAGCATATCCGAGAACATTGTCTGGATCTGAATGGTCGTGATTCCAGCAAAGAGGAACTCTCTTACCATCCATATCAGCAAAAGCACCTGTTCGGATGATCCTTCCATCGGCGCACTGGACGTTGTACTTAGTAGCCATGCCACTAATGTCAAATCCTTTACTTGCCATTTTGAATTTCCTCCTTCTTAGATTTCTTCTTGCTGACTGTTGTCGAACTCTCGTCCGTTTATGTCAACATGCTCTTCGCCCTTAGCTTCAGAAAGGTTCTTATTACGTAATTCATCAGCTCTTGGGTCTTTGCTCGGCCTCATACCAATTGCCTGTCTTACTTCGTTACTTGTCATAATTTCATTTCGCGTTACTTTATCTGCGATTTCAGGTATTTGAGTAACTGGTAAGAGCTTGAATGGATCTCTGTAGAACTCTATAGATTGCTTCTGAGAGCGAGCTGTCTTGGATAGAAACTTTCGTTTCAATTCCTCGCAAATCGCAACCAAAATAGGCTCGATTGTACGAGTGTAGTAATTGTTCATCTGTTCCTCTGTGGCAGTACCATTGAGGATTTCAGGTGTAAGGCCTAACTGGTCGAAAACCATCTTCTGGTAATATTCAATTGAGTCTAAAATGTGATTATCTAGAGCTCGATTGAGCTGTGTTACGTGCTCTGTAGCATCTATGTAACCAATACCATATCCAGAAGTAGTAAGCTGCTTTTCAAGCTTAGCTATACGGTCTTCCGCTATCTTTTCCTTTGCAGGAGTCTTGATAGAATAAGGCATCTGAATGATTAGATTAAACTTATTATTGGCTGATTGCTCATCCATAATATCTGAGAGTCTAAGTTTGTTCTTTAATCGTCTCAGAGCCGAGTTAGGTTTATTCATTACATCATAGAATGGGTTTTCAATAATGCAAACTGCTGATTTGTCAACCCAGATGTCTTTTCTGTCGCCGTGCCATTCGTCATAGACGTTTATTTGTACCTTCTGGCAATTCCACTGAACTATACGTCCAACGCGCATGTTAGAAACGGGTATTGTTTTTCTACCTGCATAGTAGCCCGGATTATCCTCTTCTGGATCATCTGTCGTAATTGGCACTACAGCTGCAACACCCCATTCTAGAATACTTATAGCTAAGTCTCGCCTGAATGCAGTAGCTGCTTGGTCGATGTTAGCTTGTACTTCTAAGCATTCCTGTATAGGTCCTGGAATCTTGTCTTCATATCGTTCAGTCTCGTCTAACTTACAGTGAACAATTTCTACTGAAGCTACATCGTTAGCTATCTTATTAATCAGAGCATCTACAATAGACTGGTCATTTCCTCTATAGAATCTGACTGTTCCGGGGTTAGATGCTCCATAGTAGACCGGTGTAGATAGGTCAATTGGTTCAGTTGGGTCTTTGTTCATGAAAGCATTCCAACCTTTGTTAAATCTTTCGGTTATTTTCATAATTCATCCCTTTCAGGTGTTTAATGTTTAATGAGTCGTCACTTTACCTTCCCGGCCTATGATATAATCTTCTATAAATTTACGGCCTTTACTCATATTCTTTCGTCTTATTTTTTCGTATTCTGCTTTTTCTTTTGCTGAATTTACAGGGTACACTTTTCCAGGTTCGCCTATTATGTACTTTTTTATCAAGGCTTTGCCTTTAGCCTTAACTTTATTAAATCTAGCGCTGGCCTTATAATTATAGTGCTTCTCATTAAACTTTCTCTGCCAAGAGTTTTTCTGTCGTTTGGCTGACTCTGCAGCCGAATAGTGTCTATTAGCTAAATAATGCAGTCTTTCACGATTGTATGGATCATCGTTCCGGCTTGCGAATCGAGCAAGGTCATCTGACATTTTGGCCAATTTGGTAACAGATTCTATAGAATCATTACTGTTTGTCGCCTTTGGGTAATCAGCATAATCTTCGGCACCTTTTTGATAAGGTGATTTCTTATTACCATAATCATAACCATAATCATAAACCCATTTGCCATTGACCATCTTACGAGACTTGTACTTAGCGTTCTTCTTAGTTTGGCCTTTAGCGTAATGGAGAAGCTCTTTATCGAAATCTTCCATATTTTTCCTCCTAAGCTGCTATATCGAAAGCTTCTTGATTAATCTTATATGCAACATAAGCATCCATCGTACTAGCTACACAGTCGATTTTCTCATCGGCTCTTCGTTTATATAGTTTCCTGTTGCCGTTTGTATCTTCAAGAGTAATAGCATTACCCATACAGAACTTCATAAGCTGTTCATCGAATAGAAGTGCTCTATCTTCTGATAACTTCTTAAGCTCTCCTAATGGAACCGACTCTGTCTTAGCTCCCTGGATAACCTTCTCAATTCCAAACGGACCGTTCTCTCTCTCCCAACGCTCAATAAAGTACTTAGCGTTATATGGGTCATAACCTACAGTCTCGACATCATACTCGTTCTCGATGATATGTTTATCCAAATCATCGTAGACGTCAGCCATATCAAGAACTGTACCTGGCATAACCATTAGACTACCCTCATTTAAGAACTTCTCATACTCTTGTCTCTTTGATGGAGAAAGTTTCATCATTGTTCTTTCTGAGATGTAAGCTCTTACCTTGATTCCAAACTTTCCATTTTGAAGTGGGAAGAGGAACGTGAAAGCACAGAAATCATCTCCTTGTGAAAGGTCAAGACCAAGAGCACAAGACATCTGCCAGAAGTCTCTGTGACGGTGAGGTATAGTCTCTTCGTATGTAAAGAAGTAGGTATAGCCTTCCATAGGTATACCAAATCTCTTTGCAAGAGTGTCATTACGTGTAGAAGGAGCTGCCTCCATTCTGTCTACGTCAAGTTGATACTCTTCATACTTGTCGAGGTATCTGATATTAGGGTTAGCTTTCTCCCACATCTCAGGATTTCCAACTTCTGAGATATCGTCAAGCTTATACCACCAAATAGAGGTGTGAGGGTTGTAGTAATTGCCCTCTAGAATCTCCATAAGCTCCATCTTGATGTCGTCACCAGGGCCATTTCTTGTTGTACCCTCTGAACTTACTGCCAAGATGAGATAATCATCGTTCTTACCAGCACCCTGAACTAAAGTACCGATAACATCCTCTCTGATATCGCCTGATAACCACTCATCAACTGTATTGATCTTTGAGTTTAAGCCCTGAAGCTTGTCGATTGTCATTGGACGAATCTCAAGTAGAGAACCTGTAATGTTATTCTCGATACCCTTCTTTGAAGAGAACAGTTTTTGCCTATCTGCTCTGTTTCCAGTAGTATTCTGGAGCGAGCCCATAGTAAGGAATTTAAATAAAGGTCCTCTAGACTTCATGATTGAAGTTCTAATAGGAGCCAATACTTCCTCTGCCTGCTTCATGGTAGGAGCTGTATGAACTTGATGCGTTGTTGCGGTATCAATGTTCAAGAAGTAAGATTGAACGTATGATTCATACTGAGATTTAGCAGCACCTCTGGCCACTATAAGATATTGCTTATTAACTAAACGCTTTTTAATTCGCTTAGTTACATAATGTCCACCTAATCCATTCTTATTAGGCTGATATACACTACGTTCTGTGAAGTAGTACCATCCAAAGATGTCTTCTGCCCAAACTTTGAAAGTAGGTAGAAGTATAAGATCTGAACCATCAGTCAATGTGAGCTCATTCTCACAATATCTGATGAAACCTTCTACTGCTTCATCATCATAGTAGTATCTAGGGTCGGCGATAAGGTCGTCAATCCTGTTCATCTGAAGAGATACTTCTCGACAGACTGGGATTTCGCCTCGTATTACGGCATCCCTAAACTCTCCATAATAGCGTGGAGTCGCGGTGTTAGATAATGCCATAAACAATTACCTTCCCATTTTGATTTTTATTTCTTTTTCTTTTTCTTGCCAGATGGTATGCCGCCTGGAACTCCACCTCCACCTTGATACTGTGCTAAATTACCGGTTGGTATCTGTTGTAGCGTATTTGTACCATTAGCTTGATTAATTAAAGGGGCTGCTACATTGTATATCTTTGCAAGATTTGCTGCTCCAACTGCTACAGCATTGGTCAATCTATTAACTGTTTCCATTTTAGCAGCTATACTATTAACCTTATGCATACCTGACTGTTTGTCTGATTCTGCTAAAAAAGCGATGTCTTGATTCAAAATGTATCTTGTTTTGACAGCTTCTAATTCAGCATCAGTGTACTGTTCTCTATTTCTAAAGGCCTCTTGTACGTTTCCGTCTCTAATGACTTTCTCTTTACGTTGTTTGATTTCTTCTTCTGTTGCGGTTTCTTTTTTAGATATTGCAGATTCTTTGTTGCCTTTATTCTTATCTTTTTTACCAAGATTAAATAAGCTACGCTTTTTTTTCTGTTTTACATCTACTCTATTTTCTGTAGTATTATTAGCAGAAACCGTATCATAGCTAGGACCTGAATAGTCGCCACCTTTAGTTATAGACTTGCCATAGGACTCCATTCTTTGTTTCCGTAATGAAGCTTTTCCTTCAGCATCTAATGGATAAGGAGGACCGTTTCTTTTTCCCCAAGACATTCCTTTTACACCATGATGCTTTAGTTCGTTTTCTTCTTTTATTGGCACAGCATGTTCCATCTCTTGAACAGTTGGCATTCCATATTTTATGCTACCATCCTTCTTCATAACGAATGTTCCAGTACAAATAAAAGTGTCTGGGTCTGCATCTTTAGGCATAACTACGAATGCAAACTTATCTGGAAATTCGTAAGAGGTGGTAATTTTATGATTTGGCTTTTCTTTTCTAATAATAGAAAAAGCTTGTTCTTTTGTAATCATTATTTAGTTCACCTCCACTTTTACTTTAAACCATACATTCGCATTCGATCTTCAAGATATGGTACCTCTTCTTTAGAATAGCCATAATATTGTCTATCTTTAGTTCTCCAAGTAGTACTATATCCTACGGAATCTGGGTATATGGCATGATCTTCAAATTGATTTGTAAGATTTGGTGTTGCATTTGTTAGATCGTAAACACTTGTTCCTCCCCAATCTTCAACACCTAAAGTATTTTTATACTCAGCGAATGACTTATAGTGTTTTCCGCCAATCGGCTGAGCGTCGTATATAGACAGATTATTGTTTTCATCTATTTCCCATACTGTTTCATGACCATTACCGAATTTAGTTTTAGTTCCCATGACGCCATATGAACCAGGTCCATGTGCCATGATGGTTTCTTCAACCTTATCGTATGATGGTGATTCTCTTTTTGTTCCATCGAAATAATATCCAATGGCCTCATTAGCAACCCCATCAGTGTTAGGCCCTGCGCCTGCCCAAATACCTTTTTTACGATTTATTAATGCTACAGAGCAATTAACACAATTATTCTGCCATTGAGAAGCATTAGGCTCCTGCGATCTCATTCGATTAACATTGTTTATAGCTTCACTAAAGCTTTGAGAACCACCATTCATATTGCCTATAGACCAACGGTCCTCTTTAGGATTCATCTTGTCTACTATTTCTTTTCCATTTTCAGTGTATTTACGTGTAATATTTAAACTTCTTTCATTTTCAAACTGTGAAATAAAGGCAGACATTCCTGTTTTAGAATCGCCTTTACCATATGAATCCATTCTTTGTTTTCTAAGATTACTCTTTCCTTCAGAATTCAAAGGATAAGGAGGGCCATTACGCTTCCCCCACTTTTGGCCACGTACTCCATGATGATACAATTCGTCATTCATACTAGACCTCCTTCTCTATATTATGTAGTTCAATTGCTGTCGTAACGTTAAACTCAGCTGTCTTATACTCTTCATCTAAAGCTGCTTTAAGGGCTCCACTCTGAGGTGGGTCAAAGGCGAGCTTAACAGATACTTCGACAAACTCAACAGCAAATGCATAAACAAACTGGTAGTCCTCACCAAGCATATCGTTCCAGGTTTCACTTCCATCGTTAACCATGAATGAACCTAACTCGCCTAAACCCAGTTGTGATAATCTTGCAATTGCTGTATTAATTTTACGTATGATGTTTCCGTCAAACTCAACATCTACTTCATCTGGAGTATAGTCTAAAGAGCTTTTAACATCTGACAGGATTGAGTTGTTTCTTAAATCTTCCATAGGAGCCACCTCCTAGATTACTTCAAGATACTTTGACATAATCCAAGCACGTGTTCCTCCTGCTAGCTCTACTCGAGTCCAATCTGGATTTGATGAATCAAGCACTATAACTGCTTTTCCTTCCTCTAATTCGTCAACTACATTGTCCTCTTCTGTAGTAGGATTCTTTCTTGCTCGAACTTTCTTGCAATTAGCAACCTTGGCATGTAATACGTCTGGTTCCCTCTCTTCTGCAACAGCCTCAGGCTCTGTTTTGAAGTTTTCTGTTGTGTTGACTTCTTCTGTTGCAGGCTTAGTATTTACATTATTTCTTCTCTTTGCCATTTCATTTTCTCCTTTCAGGATTACCATAACTTTGTATCATTAGGTCTCCTGTCAGCAAACTCGTAAAGCATCTTATCTACCTTAGGAGAATAATGAATAATTTCATGTGTCCTATGTGACACAAGTATTACATTGTTTCTATCAAACACACATGGATTTCTGTTAAGAATATCTTCTTCTGTAATTGGATTGATGTGATGGATGATGGCGTACTTGTCTATGTACATTCCATCTATTCCTAAATCACATCCGTTGTCTCTTCGGATAATAGAATTTCTGAAATCAGCCCATTCAAGCGAATGATAAAGGGCTTGGTTCAAATATCTATTTCTTCCGAATGTTTCTCTTCCAACTGAACCATAGAGCATCAAGTATTCTAAGCGCTCTTCGAATGTTGGTAACTGTATGAGCTCTAAATATGATTTATTCTGTTTCCTCATACTCTTCCTCGTCGTTATGCATGAACTGTGGTCCATAGCCTTTGAAGGCTGCCATAGCTTCTTCTGCAACTTGCTGATACTTAACTGATTCTTCAAGTGCTTGGGTCTTTGCTTCAAGCATCTTTGCTTCATGTTCAAGCTTAATCTTCTTTAATTCTGTTTCGCTTGTACCAAGTTTTAAGTAATGCAATATCATACTGTTAGGAGCTGTGCCATCTTCTAGCATTTTTTCAGCAGCGGTCATTGCTAAGTTAATGCAACGCTTCTCAAGCTCTTCCGGAGTTCGCGCGGGAGGTGCTTTTCGTTGGGAAGTCCCTACTTTTTCCTTACTCATGTGTACTATTCCTTTCGTGTTTGATAGTTTTATGACACTTTTTATCAAGGCATTGACCAGACTTTTCCAGTGTTTGTGGAGCCAAATATCGAAAAGGAGACTGAAACGACGAACCTAACAATGTTGGCAACTGTAGTCCAGAAAATGCCCTGATAGAAAAAGTCAGAAGTGCTAAATATAATTGTCCCTCCGGGGATTTTTGTGAG
>Ga0310691_10002016_pt1 | contig 28667 bp, 23 predicted proteins | sample 176DNAGHGlowgp2_FD_203887 | JGI IMG/M metagenome (GOLD analysis project Ga0310691, IMG submission 203887) | Sheep rumen microbial communities from Palmerston North, Manawatu-Wanganui, New Zealand - 1766 DNA GHGlow gp2 (v2) (version 2) | ecosystem: Host-associated > Mammals > Digestive system >... | reverse complement strand
CGTTTTGTCACCTCGCCCACAAGTCCTCTCATCAGGCAGCTGGGCTTAAGTATTACCAATGTCTTTTCCATTTGTCTGTCGTTTATATCGTAAATTATAAATTTAGCACGTCATGTGGTTTGCAAAATTACAAAAAATATTGCAAATTACATACATTTATATATAAAAAAGATTATACAACACCTTTTCACTTGTGAAGAATCCTTCAATCTTTCAATCCTTTAATCTTTCAATCTTTCAATCCTTCAATCTTTTTCCCGCTTCTAATTCCTTAATTTTAAATTTTTTGGTCATTTTTCTTTGTCAATCCAAAAAAAAGTAGTAATTTTGCAGCCAAATTGTAATAATATTAACTTTTGCGCCTATTTTCGGCGCTAAAAAACCACTAAAAACAAAATGAAAAAAGATCTTCATCCAGAGAACTACCGTCCAGTAGTGTTCAAAGACATGTCAAACGGCGATATGTTCCTCTCTAAGTCAACATGTAAGACAAACGACACCGTAGAATTCGAGGGCGAGACCTATCCTGTAGTAAAGATAGAAATCTCTAACACCTCTCACCCATTCTACACAGGTAAGAGCAAGCTCGTGGACACAGCAGGTCGCGTGGATCGCTTCCAGCAGCGCTACGGCAATATCAAGAAGTAAGATATAGAAAAAATAGTAAAACGCGGACATCTGTAGTTGCATATACGGATGTTCGCTTTTTTATTATCGAAAACTTGCCAGTCTCGTTTTTTATTCGTACATTTGCAGACGAATAACAATACCCACCATGTAAAAACGATAATAAAGGACTAACAAACTATAAACAACAAAGAAACAATGAAAAGTATTTCGCTTGACATCACAAAGGCGCAGCAGTTTCTTCCTGCTGGCGCAGTAATGGCACTCAAAGACAAGGCAATGGCTGCCCGTAAGGGACTTGAAGAGGGCACCGTTCCAGGTAATGACTTCCTCGGATGGTTGCATCTGCCATCATCTATCACACCGGAGTTCCTCGCTGAGGTAAAGGCTGTGGCTGCTGACCTGCGTTCAAAGGCACAGGTTATCGTCGTTGCTGGTATCGGTGGTTCATACCTCGGTGCTAAATGTGTTATCGAAGGTCTGTCAAATTCTTTCCAGTGGCTCGTTAAGGACGACAAGACTCCTGCGGTGGTTTTCGCCGGCAACAACATCGGTGAGGATTATCTCTATGAACTGACCTCTTACCTCAAGGGCAAGACTTTCGCTATCATCAACATCTCTAAGTCTGGTACTACTACCGAGACAGCTCTCACATTCCGTCTGCTCAAGACTCAGCTCGAGGCACAGGTGGGCAAGGAGGCTGCAAAGAGCCTTATCGTTGCTGTCACTGACGCTAAGAAGGGTGCTGCTCGTACATGTGCAGACAAGGAGGGCTACCGTTCATTCATCATTCCAGACAATGTAGGTGGACGTTTCTCTGTGCTCACACCGGTAGGTCTGCTGCCTATCGCTTGCGCCGGCATCGACATCGACGCTCTCGTGGCTGGTGCACAGGCTATGGAGAAGGAGTGTGCCGTTGACGTTCCATTCGAGCAGAACCCTGCAGCTATCTATGCTGCCACACGTAACGCTCTCTATCAGAACGGCAAGAAGATAGAGATACTCATCAACTATCAGCCTAAGCTTCATTACTATGCAGAGTGGTGGAAGCAGCTCTATGGTGAGTCTGAGGGTAAGGACGGCAAGGGTATCTTCCCTGCATCATGCGACTTCACTACAGACCTGCACTCTATGGGCCAGTGGATTCAGGACGGCGAGCGCACCATCTTCGAGACTTGCATCTCTGTTGAGAATCCAGACAATAAGCTGCTCTTCCCAGAGGATAAGGAGAACCTCGATGGTTTGAACTTCCTCGCTGGCAAGCGCATCGACGAGGTAAACAAGAACGCAGAGCTCGGTACTCGCCTCGCTCACGTTGACGGCGGTGTGCCAAACATCCTCATCTCTATTGAGAAGCTCGACGCCTACAACTACGGTCAGCTCATCTACTTCTTCGAGCTGGGTTGCGGTATCTCTGGCAACATCCTCGGTGTCAACGCCTTCAACCAGCCAGGTGTTGAGGCTTACAAGAAGAATATGTTCGCCCTGCTTGAGAAGCCAGGCTACGAGGAGGAGACAAAGGCTATCCGTGCCAAGCTCGCACAGGAGTAATATATATACCTATATATAATAGGTGTACACTTTTATAAATAGATATTAGAAAAGAAAGCATCGGGTTCTTACGAATCTGGTGCTTTTTTTTTGTATTAGCCTCCTTTTACCCTCTAATCTTTCCTTTTACTTCTAATGTGACGCCCCCGTAACTTTCATGTTACTCTTGATTATTGTAATTTGCCTGTAAACTTTCACTGGCTGGACAGGGGGGTGAATAAAAAATCAAAGGGGTAATTTTATTTCATTGTGTAATTGTCAGGATTTTACAAACTGCATTTTATCGGCGGATGGGAGTTTTTTAACCCTTAAATGGCTTTTTTTTACTCTGTTTCGCTATGAAATATTTTTTAATTTTGCACCGACCAAAACAAATATCAAGCACTAAATTATCTTTTTTTATATATAACTTAAACGTATTACACAAATGAAAAAACTTTTTTCTTTTTTCGTTTTGCTGCTTATGTCTGTCGTGACATTTGCTGCCGGCACTACCATTCCTGGTGTGCTTGACGGACAGCAGGCAGTAATCACGAAGAACTGTTCGTGGGACAGTACGCCATCGTGTGATGACCAGAACTGCTTTAACTGGGTAGGCGATGGTGACGAGGTCTCCTTTGCCGTTACCAACACGCAGGCTGCAGCCTATGCTATTAGTTTTGACACGGCTACGCCTTGCGAGCCTGTCACCGTAGATTTCCTTATTATAGATGAGGGAAACGACACTGTCTATGGACAGACTGCCAACGTGGTATGTACTGGTGACAATGGTGGCGACTGGGCTTTCAAGGAGGCTGGTCACAACACCTCTCTGCCTGCCACTCCGGTATTGCCGGTGGGCAACTACACAGTGAAACTGAAATTCCATCAGGGCACTAACTATGAGAACTTTACTACCAACCTGAAAGACCTTACTTTCACTGCCGTAGAGTCGAAGTTCGTATATCTGCATGGTGAGAACTTCAATAAGGAAGGTTCTACCAACGACCTCTATCAGTTTACTGATGCCGAAGGCTTCACACTGACTATGAACAACCGTGATATCAGCAGGACTCCATGTAACTGGACAGACCCTAACTCTGTATCATATACCGACGGCATAAACTTCAAGAACAACGACCCTGGTACTATCAACATACCAGAAGGCTATAAGGTAACAAAGCTTGAGATTGGCGGCCTGTCACAGTCTGATTCACGCAACCTCTGCTATCTCTATACCGTTGACAAGGATGACGAAAACTTCTTTACAGAGTCAATAGGCAAAGGCATCACAGACAACTCTGACATTGAGAGCAGTGCCACATATCCTATCTTCGCCGACGGCAACGCTCCATTGTTCGCAACGCTTGACTTCAGTGCTTCACCGGCAACAAAGAGCATCAAGGTGGTATTCTCTGGTAACAACCAGGAAGATGTATGGTTCAAGGCTTACTATACCACAGGAGAGGAAGGCGAAGGCGGTGACCAGCTGTTGGGCGATCCTAAGACCATGGCACACTGGTCATTCAACTACGGTTACGATGTCGCTGACGGCGTAGGAACTCCTAACGCTACTGCGATTACTTCAAACCAGAGCGTGAACCTCAACGATGTGGCGCTGCTGCCTAACGAGGGCGTATTGACCACTCCTACACTGACAGCACATCGTCCTACTGGCGCTTCAGAGGTAGTGGCTCAGGATTCCAAAGGCTCATACCAGGAGGTTAATGCCATCAACTGCGACGGTGCTGCACTCCATCTCACTTCACCTGTGCCTACACCTGAGACCGCAAGCTCATCCGTGGCATACGGAACAAGCACCGTGGAATTCCCTGGCGCACAGGCATACAGCTATCAGGCTCCTTACAACTATTATGAGATTGCCGTCAATGCAAAGAACTTCTGCAATCTTACGCTCGAGGTAAAAGCAGCTGGCCACAACAGCATTTCACAGTACTATGCCGTGGCTTGTTCTACCGACAAGACTACATGGACTATCGTGGGTGATGAATATCTCACCGGCAAGAGCTACAATAACTGGAACACATGCACCATCGAGCTGCCTGACCTCAGTGGTAAGGAGACGGCATACATACGCCTCTTCCCTGCCGATAACTGGAAAGGTGCCGGTAACAATGTGAACTCTGACAACCAGTTCAACCTCGATGACGTCTATCTCTATGGCGTACTGACAGCCAAGGAGGCAGTCATCGACGGCGTGACTATCGACGGACAGACAGTAACTGCAAGCGAGGCATACGACTATGAGTGTATGTTGCCTAAGACATATACCGCTGCTACCACCACGTTCAGCGTGTCATCTGTCAATGCTACCGTTACCGCTACGGCTGTTGACGAGGAGACTGGCAGTGTGGTGGCTGTGACCGATAATGGCAACGGCACGTTTACGGTTAACACCCCGGCAGGCAACAAGGCTACGGTGGTTACACTCACCCCTGTCGCTGTTGACGGTGCAGTGTCATTCAAGTCTGCCTACACCTTCCGTATGTTCCATACCGACGAGGTATTCCTTACAAGTCTTACTATCGACGGCGTAGAGGTCAGTGCCGACCTGCTGCAGACCATCAACACCGGCGACGCTTTCACGGCTACGCTCTCTACCAATGTATATACAGCCATGCCGGTAGTCGAGGCAAAGACCATTGACGGCGGTACGCCAACGGTGACCTCTTCATTCTCTGGCAACACAGCCACATACACACTCGCTACGAGCGAGCGCACCTTCACGCTGAATGTCGGTGGCATATACATATATAATAAGGGTGCTAACGACGTGGAGTACTCTATCGTTTACTCTTCTGACGGCAAGAATGCTTACGTGGCAGAGGGACAGTGGACCGACGGTTGGACCGACGGACTCTACACCCTGCGCACCACCAGTCTTGACGGATGGGGCGGACAGCAGTTTAAGTTCAATGCAGCTGACCAGTTGCTCGAGGTACCTGGTGGGGTAGTGGTCAAGACCTTCACCCTTGAGAAGTTCGGTGCCAACTATGGCGACGGCGAGGGACTCACCTCCATGTCTTCTGACGGCGCTACGTTCCGTGTGCCTACAAAGCACGGCTACACTCGTGGTGCAAAGGATAACCTCACCGTAGTTGTAGAGAACCACAAGGCTGGCGAACCTATCGCCTTCACCATCACTGGTGGCAACCAGCCATACGCACAGTTGCTGCTCGTTATTGAGAAGACCAACCCTGGCACTACTCCTGCCGTTATGACTAAGAATGCGGCAGTGGTAAACAACCACGCTATGGTATCAGTCAAGTTTGACCGTGAGATGTCATCTGCCGACGTTACCTTCAATGGTGAGGAGATACATGCCGACTATGGCCAGACTCTAAACTTCGGTTTGAATAACCTTGACTACGACAAGGCCTATACCTTCACTATCCCGGCAGGCAAGGCTGAGGACCTCTTTGGCAACAAGACCACCGAGGACATCACCGTCAACTTCACCGTTGCTGCCCAGGCACCTGTAGCCAAGAAGGTGTATGACTACGTGGTAGGCTCTGCAGATGAGTTCAGTCAGGTAATCAGTTCACTGGGCAACAGCACTGACAAGACACTGGACCGTGTCACCATCTTCCTGAAGAACGGCGACTACAACTTCGGTGCTAACGAGCAGCGCATCAACCGTGGCAACGTATCACTCATAGGTCAGAGCCGCGACGGCGTAGTGCTCCATGGCACGCGCACAGGAATCTCTAATCCTATCCTGAACATACGCGACCGCGAGGGCTTCTACCTGCAAGACCTCACCGTGCGTAATGACCTTGACTTCCGCAAGGCAGAGCGCAATGGCGTTGGCGTGGCTATCTACGGTGGCAACAAGTCGGTGTTCAAGAATGTACAGATGCAGTCACAGCAAGATACTCACGTCACAGGCGAGCGTTCTTACTATGACCAGTGCCGCATACAGGGTACCGTTGACTATATCTGTGGCGGCGGTGACCAGTTCTTTGACCAGTGTGAACTTGTGATGGAGGGCACGGGCAGTGTGATATCAGCACCAGCCACCACCACTACCACGAAGTGGGGCTATGTGTTCAGCCACTGCACCATCGACCGTGCGGAGGCAGGCAACGGCGCATTAATGGCAGACAAGGGCGACTATGCCCTGAGCCGTCCATGGCAGAACGAGCCACGCACTTACTACCTCTTCACCAAGATGAACATACAGCCAAGCAACAACGGCTATGCGAAGATGGGCGACCTGCCTACACACTTCTATGAGTATGGCTCTGTTGACAAGGACGGCAACTTGATAGACCTCAGCGTGCGCGGCAATTCGCCAAGCAGCACCAACAGCTACGTGCCGGTGATTTCTGCCGACGACGCTAAGAAGTTCACCATCATGAACGTGCTCTCAGGTACCGACGGATGGCTGCCTACCGACTATACCACGCTGACAGATGCTCCGGTGGCAAGTGTTGACGGCAAGACCATCTCCTGGGCAGACGACAGTCAGGTACGCGCTTACGTCATCTTCAAGGACGGTGAGTATGTAACCGACATCACTGAGACCTCATACACCGTTACGGAGGATGGCACCTACACTATCTACAGTGCCAACGAGATGGGCGGACTGAGCAAGCAGGCTGCTACAGTAGTAATCGGTGCTGATGCTATAGACAGCGTTCAGGCTGCCGCACAGGCTAAGGCCTCTGCTGCATACAATCTGGCTGGTCAGCAGGTAAGCGACACCTACAAGGGTATCGTGATACAGAATGGCAAGAAACTCATGAAGTAAGACCAGCACTGCCGGGCGGAGCATCAGCGAACCCCGGGAATAATATACAAACGAAAGAAGCCACGGAGGCAAGAACAAAAAAGTTGTTCTGCGTTCCGTGGCTTCTTTCGTATTACTGTCAACACTGTGTTTTACAGGCAGATGCGCTTATTGTGCAAAATCCATATAACATATGTTAGTGATACAAAATGACTAACAAATGGTATTTCGTAGATGCTTGAATATTCGTAATTTTGCATTCAGAAAAACAGATAGTTCCACGGCCCTATGAATGGTGCTATGCAGTATGGAATGTCTGGAAGAATAAAATCAGGAAAACTTAAATAACTCAACTTTCTGAAGTAGTCAAGTAGACAGTAGTTAAGTAGTTTTGAGACAAGCTCAAGCATAAATGAAGACAATACAGAATACCTCAGCATGAGCCTCGGTTCGTCAATAAACAGCAAATAGCCAGGGTAATGTCTTAACTCCTTTACTTCTTTACTCCTGAAGACTAAGAAGTTGAGCACTTGCGAAACTTGAATTAATTGAATTAAATAATAATAAGGAGGAATAAATATGGCAAAAATCATTGAAAGTTCATTGGAGTTAATCGGTAACACTCCACTGTTGAAGCTTAACAATTATTCAAAGAAGACAGGAGTCAGCAATGCTACACTTTTGGCAAAACTGGAATATCTTAACCCCGCAGGTTCTGTAAAAGATCGTATAGCTCTTGCTATGATTGAGGATGCAGAGAAAAAAGGTCAGCTGAAACCAGGTGCAACCATCATTGAGCCAACATCGGGCAATACAGGTATCGGCTTAGCCGCTGTGGCCACCGCAAAAGGCTATAAGGCTATACTTACCCTGCCTGACACGATGAGCGTGGAGCGCCGAAACCTGTTAAAGGCTTATGGTGCTGAGATAGTATTGACAGAAGGCTCTAAGGGCATGAAGGGAGCAATTGCCAAGGCCGACGAGCTCAATAAGAGTATTCCCGGCTCTGTGATTCTTGGACAGTTCGTTAATCCAGCCAACCCGGAAATCCATCGTAAGACTACGGGTCCGGAGATATGGGATCAGACAGACGGAAATGTAGATATATTTGTTGCCGGCGTAGGTACAGGCGGTACCCTTACGGGTGTCGGAGAATTTTTGAAGTCAAAAAATCCGGATGTCAAGATAATTGCAGTGGAGCCAGCCACTTCGCCTGTATTGTCAAAGGGTACTGCCGGCGCTCACAAGATACAAGGCATTGGTGCCGGCTTTGTTCCTGACACACTGAATACAAAAATCTATGACGAAGTGATAGCCATTGAAAACGAAGATGCCTTTACCGAGGGTAAGAACTTTGCGATAAGCGAGGGCATCCTTGTGGGTATCTCGTCAGGTGCGGCACTGAAGGCTGCATCAATCCTGGCAGCCCGTCCGGAAAACAAAGGAAAGAACATCGTGGTGCTCCTTCCTGATTCAGGTGACAGATATCTGTCAACCGCATTATTCTCAAATAATTAACTCATGACTCACGAGTAACAGAGACAGAGAAGTACAGAAGATGATAGAGGGAGATAGAAGAAAACACTTCTTTCTCCATCTATCCGCTTCGTTCCAAGATAACATTATGACTGAAAATCAACAGAAATTACGAAATAATCATCCGTGCTTTGCCGACAAGCCTGGCAATCTCGGCAGAATACACCTGCCTGTTAGTCCTGCTTGCAACATCGGATGCCGTTTTTGCAGCCGCGTCCTGAATGACACGGAACACCGTCCGGGCGTAACAGCAAAGGTCATTACACCAGAGGAAAGCATTGGCGTGCTCCATAAGGCATTGAAGATATGTCCTGACATAAAAGTGGCAGGTATAGCAGGTCCTGGAGATACCTTGGCTACCAATGCAGCCCTGGAAACATTCCGTTTAATAGACAAGGAGTTTCCACATCTACTCAAGTGTATGAGCACTAACGGACTGCTGCTTGCGGAGAAGGCCGACGAGGTTATAAAGGCGAAGATAGATTCTTTGACGGTGACAGTCAATGCGGTTGAGCCGGAGATAGAAGCTAAACTGAATAAGTTTGTTGTATATCATGGTAAGAAATACGATGCGCTGGAGGGCGCTAAGATATTGATTGAAAACCAACTTGAGGGTATTAAGAAAGTGGCAGAGAGTGGAATAACGGTGAAGGTGAACACTGTACTGGTGCCAAGAATCAACGGAGCCCACATTGAGAAGATTGCCCAAACGGTATCTTCGTTAGGCGCAACAATTTACAACATCATCCCGCTTATACCGACCTATGAGCTTAAGGAAGAGAAGGCACCATTCTGTTTTCAGATAGAGGAAGCAAGAAAAAGTGCAGAGAAATACATAGATGTCTTTCGTCACTGCAATCGTTGTCGTGCGGATGCAGTAGGCGTACCTGGCGTAAGTGAGTTCTCAAAAGAAGTTTATTCGGATAATCTCGTATTCTCAGATACATACTCTCATGGATAACGAAAAAAAATTCAAAGCATTCAGAGTGGCAGCAGCATCGACGGATTATGGATATACGGTTGATGTGCACTTTGGCAGGGCGACAGACTTTTACATATACCAGTATTTAGATGGTGAGTGGATCTATGTAGAGAAACGTTCGGTCGAGCCTGTATGCCAGGGAGGCAGTCACTCTTCCTTGAAAATGGAAAAGAGAATTGAGGTGTTTCAGGATTGCCAGTATGTCATAGCCTCTCGTATCGGTATCGGGGCTGTGACATTGATGAGTCAGAAAGGCATTGTGGCGATGGCACTACCAGGAGACATCTTTGAGGCATTGGATAAAATATACTCATATAACGAAATACAAAATTTATTTTAATGGTGGAAATTAACAAAGACCACCTCAGTTATCATTCTGCCACATGTGTGGCAGCAAAAACATTATAATCAATATGGCAGAAATAAGACAAATTGCAATTTACGGAAAAGGCGGTATCGGAAAATCAACAACTACCCAGAACCTGACAGCAGGCTTGGTGGAACATGGTAAGAAAGTAATGGTGGTGGGTTGTGACCCGAAAGCAGATTCTACCCGTTTGCTTTTAGGCGGATTAGCACAGAAGACAGTATTGGACACCATTCGCGACGAGGGCGAGGATATATCATTGGACAGAATCATGCGTACAGGCTTCGGCGGTACACGTTGTGTTGAGTCTGGCGGTCCTGAACCGGGAGTAGGATGTGCAGGTCGTGGTATCATCACGTCAATCAATATGCTGGAGAACTTAGGTGCATATACCGATGACTTGGACTACGTTTTCTACGATGTGCTGGGTGACGTGGTCTGCGGTGGTTTCGCAATGCCTATTCGTGAGGGCAAGGCAAAGGAGATATATATTGTGGCATCAGGTGAGATGATGGCACTATATGCAGCCAACAACATTGCAAAGGGTATTCAGCGCTATGCGAGAACTGGCGGCGTCCGCTTGGGTGGTATCATCTGCAACTCAAGAAACGTAGATCGCGAGTTAGACTTGCTTCGTGCCTTCGCTAATGAGTTAGGTACACAGTTGATACATTTCGTTCCACGTAACAACATTGTACAGCGTGCGGAAATCAACAAGAAGACAGTTATTGAGTATAAGCCTGATTCTGACCAGGCTGATGAGTATCGTAAGCTTGCCAAGGCGATTATAGATAACGACAAGTTCGTGATTCCTACGCCTATGACACAGGAGCGCCTGGAGGAAATCCTTCTGGAGTATGGCTTGCTGGACAATGCGGACGATGACTATCGAATCTAATGCAAAAGTATGGGATATAAAATAGCGGTGGCGACGTCAGACGGTCTGAATGTCGATTTGCATTTCGGAGCGACAGAGATTTTCTCCATCTATGAGGTGGAACGCCTGGACTTTGCAAAAACAGAGTCGAGAACTGTGCCCGATTTCAAGGTGGAGGTCTCACAAGGCTGCAAAAGCGGTTGCGATAGTGGCTGTGGTGACAGAAATGGATGCCATGGTGAGGAGAAATCTGCCACGGTTGAAATGCTGTCAGACTGCCGCTGCATCGTCTGCACAAAAATCGGTCGCAATATCCTCAAGCAGTTTCAGCGACGCGCCATCTCTACCTTTGACGTAACAATGCCAGTCAAAGAGGCTTTGTCAAAGATAGTGAGTTACTACAATAAAATTGATGAGAGAAAGCTAAAGTTTAAGAATCAAGAAGAATAAATCATGGCTAACAGAATAAATCTAAATATGACCACCGTCAAGAATCGTGAGTTACGACTCGGTACGATTATTGGATGGGACGGCTCGGCGAAAGAACTGATAGAACAGTCAGCCTACGACGAGCGAAGCATAAAGAAACATGGTGGTTGTTCGGGAGCAGGCAAGGGCTGTCGCCTTTGTGAATTGCAAAGTCCATTGAATCAGGAGACGATGTGTTCCAACGCTATCGTGCAATGTCAGATAGGCAACCTTACTGACTGTGTGTTGATAGATCATGCTCCTATCGGGTGCAGCAGTGAGAACGCGAAATTCAACCTTACCATGCACATGGGCCTTGCACGCAGAGGCAAACCTCAACAGAACACGCTCAACATGAGCACTAACCTTCAAGAGAAGGACATGGTGTTTGGCGGCAGCGCGAAACTGCGTCAGGCTATACGTATAGCAAAGGAGCGTTACAACCCGAAGGCTATTTTCATATCAATGGCTTGTGCCACTGCCATTACCGGTGAAGACATCGACAGTGTCGCAGAAGAATTGGAGCCGGAAGTCGGTGTCCCCGTAATACCATTGCACTGTGAGGGTTTCAGAAGTAAGCACTGGAGCACAGGCTTTGACGTGGCATTCCACGGAGTGCTCAGGCAGATTGTAGAGAAGAATCCGACAAAGAAACAAAAGGACTTAATCAACATCATAGCCTTATGGGGTACAGACTGGTTCACAGACCTGTTGAAACCTCTGGGCTTACGGGTTAATTATCTTCTTGACTGCGCGTCATATGAGGAGATACGCCAGGCATCAGAAGCCATTGCCACAACCACCTTCTGCGAGACATTGGGAGGCTACATGGGAGCGGCTCTTGAAGACCAGTTCGGCGTGCCGCAGATTGACGCTCCGCAGCCATACGGCATCAAGGGCACAGACGCGTGGCTGAGAGCCATAGCCAAGGTTGTAGGCAAGGAGAAGGAAGCCGAGGAGTTTATCGAAAGCGAGCATAAGCGCATAGCTCCTAAACTGGAGGAGTATCGTGAGTATTTCAAAGGTAAATACGGCATGGTGCTTACGGGGTCTGCGTACGCTCATGGTTTGATAAGCGTGTTGGCAGAACTGGGCATCAAGAACGAGGCGGCTCTTGTATTCCACCATGACCCGATATATGACGGTGCCGGTAAGAACCAGGATACATTGAAAGAATTGGTTGAGACCTATGGTGACATACCTTATTATACGGTCAGCAAGACACGTGCATTCCAGTTACCACAACTTTTGAAGCGTGCAAAAACCGATTTCCTGATTATACGTCACCCTGGTCTGGCTTCCGTAGCAGGACATCTCGGAGTTCCTACGCTTGCATTGGGCGATGAGCATATACCTGTAGGATATGACGGCATATTGCGAATGGGCGAAATACTCAAGGGTGTATTGGCTCGTACTAAATTCAACAAGACACTCCAACGTCACGTACGCCTGCCATACAACGACTGGTGGTTCAATCAGGATGATCCTTTCATACTCTCAAACGACAAGAACGTCTTTGAAGATATAGAGAAGAGATTGGAAGAAAACTAACTCAACTTTCTGAAGTAGTCAAGTAGACAGTAGTTAAGTAGTTAAGTAGTCAGTAGTTAGGTAGTCAGTAGTTAAGACATTACGTTCTTTATTTATAAGGTCGCGCCCCATTTGTCTTAACTCCTTAACTTCTTAACTCCTAATAACTCCTTTACTTCTTTACTCCTGAAGACTAAGAAGTTGAGCACAAGCAAAACTTAAAAAACTAAGAACTGAAAGGCTTGGACAACGAGGCCTGAGTCTTTGTTTTTCAAAAACATCAAAAAAGATAAGGTGGGTTCTGAAAATTCCCACATAATAATATTCGTATAATTGACTAATTTAAATTGTGGGAATTTTTAGAACCCACCATAATTCAATGAGTGAAATAAAAAAGAAGAAACCTTCGGTAATATCCGATGTCAGATATGCTTGTGCGGTGGGCGCTACCAACACCGTCGTAGCCATTAAAGGTGCTGTCCCTATTGCTAATTGCAGTCCAGGCTGCCAATTGAAGACTACGGCCATGCTTACTTTTGAGAATGCTTTCCAGGGCAGCGTGGCAGCAGGCGGCGGTAACATGCCGAGTGCCAACTCAACTGAAAACGATGTCGTCTTTGGTGGTATCAAGACATTGGACGAGCTTATCAAATCGACCATCAAAATATATGAGGGAGACCTTTTCGTGGTTCTCACAGGCTGCGTAGGCGAGCTTATCGGCGACAACGTACCCGACCTCGTGGGCAAGTATCAGCGTGCCGGATATCCTGTGGTATATGCCAACACTGCTGGTTTCAAGGGCAACAACCTCTACGGACACGAGGTGGTGGTGGATGCCATCATTGACCAGTTTGTAGGCGACTATCAGGGGGAAAAGAAGAAGGGACTTGTAAACCTATGGTTTGAGACACCATACTACAACCATAACTGGAGAGGCGACTATCAGGAACTTGCCCGCATACTCCGCGGAGCTGGATTTGAGGTTAACGTACTCTTCGGTGCAGAGAACCCTGGTGTTGAGGCATGGAAGAAAATACCGCAGGCACAGTTTAACCTCGTGGTATCACCATGGGTAGGCGTCAAGAATGCAGAGCACCTGCAGAAGAAATATGACCAGCCATTCTTACACATACCTGAGATTCCTGTGGGCGAAGAGGCAACAGCGAAGTTCATACGTCAGGTGGTGGAATATGCAGGAATAGACAAGACACAGTCAGAGCAGTTCATACGTCAGGAGGCAGATATATACTATTACTATCTGGAACACTTCTCTGAATTCTTCGCCGAGTACTGGTATGGCATGCCGAGCGAGTTTGTAGTTACGGCAGATTCTGCCTACGCGCTGGCTTACTCAAAGTTCCTTGCCGACCAGATAGGCTTGATACCGAAGAAGGTTATCATCACAGACAACGCACCTGAAAAATACCGCCAGGCAATATCAGAGTATTTCAAGACCAACATCTCTGAGGGTGTGAGCATTGATGTGATATTTGAGGAAGACGGTTACTTAGTGGAGAAAGAAATAGAGACAGTGGAATTTACTTCAGGTAAGCCGCTAATCTTAGGTTCCTCATGGGAACTTACACTTGCCGAAAAGAAGGGCGCACTCTTCTTTGAAGTTGCCGCTCCTTCTTCCGAAACACTTGTAGTAAACCGCTCTCACATAGGTTACAGGGGGGCTTTGCAGTTCCTGGAAAGAATATATAGCGCATCAGTGGGTGGAAAATAATATAAATATAAATAGAAAAAAAGACTAATATATAATTATTGATTGAACATGTTGACTGTTTACGGAAACGTGTTGGACATGATTGGTAATACACCAATGCTTCAGCTCTCAAAATTAAATACTGGTAAAAGTTCACTTTTCATAAAACTGGAAAATCAGAATCCTGGTGGCAGCATCAAAGACCGCCCGGGATTGAATATGATTGCTCAAGCAGAAAAGCGCGGTGATATTCATGCCGGGCAACTTATTGTAGAAGCTACGGCTGGCAATACGGGATTGGGCCTTGCCCTGGCATGTAGGATGAAAGGTTATAAACTATTATTGGTTATTCCTGATAAGATGAGTACGGAGAAGATAAACCACTTACGTGCGTTGGGTGTGGAAACCATCATTACACGAAGCGACGTAGGCAAGGGACATCCTGAATATTATCAGGATTTGGCTGCCAGCATAGCACGTGAACGTGGAGGATATTACATTAACCAATTCGAGAATCCCGACAATCCGGCAGCGCATACATTGACCACAGCTCCCGAGATATGGGAACAGATGGACCACAAGGTGGATGCTATAGTTGTCGGGGTAGGCTCTTCGGGAACTTTGACAGGGTTGACGGCATACTTCAAGAAGGTTAGTCCACAAACAGAAATAGTGCTGGCTGACCCCAAAGGGTCTATTCTTGCAGATTATATCAATAAGAAGAAACTGCGTCAGGCAGAAGGTTCATGGTATGTGGAAGGTATAGGTGAGGATTATATCCCCAAACTTGCTGATTTCGATTTGGTGACAAAGGCATATGAGGTGACCGATGCCGAGAGTTTTTCCGCAGCAAGGCTCTTGCTCAGGGAAGAAGGTATATTGGCAGGGTCATCCACCGGTACGCTCTTGAGTGCCGCCCTTCGTTACTGTCAGGAACAGGATACCCCTAAACGTGTCGTTACCTTGGCTTGCGACAGTGGCAACAAATACCTGTCCAAAATGTTCAATGACGAGTGGTTAAGGGAAAAATCCTTTGATATTTAAATATATAATAGCAATATAAATCATGAGTTTTGGATTTTCAACAAGGGCTATTCACAATGGTGAAGAACCCGATTTCAGAGAAGGAGCAAGCGGCGATGTCGCTGTGCCTATTCATTTGGCCACCACGTTTGCTCGTTTGAAGGCAAGCAACCCTACGGCTGGTTACGAATATACCCGCAGTCTTAACCCTACCCGAAAGGCTTTGGAAGAGAAACTGGCTGCACTGGATGGAGCCAGGTATGGACTGGCCTTCTCGTCAGGGTTGGCTGCTGCCTCCACTGTAATAATATCACTGTTGAAGGCTGGCGATAATGTAATAGGCTTTGACGACCTGTATGGCGGGACGAGGCGTTTGCTGAGCAATGTATTCGTAAACTTCGGTATAACGGTTTCGTATGTTGATGCCACGATCCCCGAGAACATAGAGAAGGCAATAAAGCCCGAAACCAGGCTGATATGGATTGAGACACCGACTAACCCGTTGCTGAAGATAGCTGATATTCGTGCCATTGCCCAGATAGCAAAGAGGCATGGGCTCATCCTGGTGGTGGATAACACGTTCCTGTCGCCTTACTTCCAGAAACCACTCAGTCTGGGGGCTGACGTGGTGGTCTATAGCACGACTAAATACATCGGTGGACATTCTGACGCATTGGGAGGCTCTGTAGTTACTAATGACGAGGATATCTACCAAAAGATATCCTACAACCAAAATGCCGTAGGGGCTGTACTGTCACCCTTTGACAGTTACCTGACGTTACGTGGAGCCAAGACGCTTGCCATACGAATGGAGCAGCATCAGAAGAATGCCATTGCATTGGCAGAATATCTTCAGAAATCAGCAAAGGTTAAGCGTGTGCTCTATCCCGGCCTGAAGACCCATCCGCATCATGAGGTCGCTGCCGCTCAGACTACGGGCTTTGGAGGCGTCCTGTCATTTGAACTGGATGGAACACTTGCCGATGCAGAGTCATTCTTGTCAAGACTGAAACTTTTTTCTACCGCAGAAAGTTTGGGAGGAGTAGAAAGCCTGGCAGAGATTCCGTCCATCATGACACACGCAAGCGTACCGAAGGAGGTTCGTGAGAAGAACGGCATAACCGATACCCTCATACGTCTTTCCGTTGGAATAGAGGACACTGCCGACTTGATTGCTGACATCAAGGGGGCTTTGGGTGATTGACGATAGGGGAGGTTTTACTTTATTCAAGTTTCGCATTTGCTCACTTCTGGGAAGTTAAAAGGAGTCAAGGGGAGTTATCGCGGCTTTTCAGCCGCTCGGGGAGTTAAAGGACATTACTTCTGCTTTTCCCTTTTTGATGAGTAGGGCTTGTTTTCGAGGGGTTAGGTATTGTCCCCTAACTCCCCTTAACTTCCCTTTACTTCCCTTAACTCCCCTTCGCTCGTCACGCAGTGACGCTTGCGTAAGCAAGAACTCCTCAACTATCCGGACTTCAGAAAGTTGAGTTACCTTATAATATATTCAAACCTGTCAAATTTATGGTAGCCAAGCGTTTCAAGATACGCTTGGCTATTATTTATGTCCTCCTCCGTGTTATGGTTTGGTATGTGGGGCAGGCGCAGCGTGATGCTCGGCAACAGTTCTGTATGCTCCGAGGCTAACCATTTCAGATTCTCTTTGACGCGCTCGTTGTCAGTGCCGGAGTATGCCTTGTATATCTCCGGGTTTATGTCCTTGATGTCAATGAACCACTCCTTTGCGTATGGCAGTACCAGCTCCACGTTCCTGCGCGGCACGTTGAGACTGGTCTCAATGGTTATGCGCCATTCCTTCGGACACAGCTCACAGAAAGCCTTTATGTATTCGCAGTGAAGCAACGGCTCGCCGCCGCCGAATGTCACCCCGCCGCCTGTGGCAAGGAAATACAACTGGTCTATGCGCACCTCGTCGATAAGCTCCTCCACGGTGCGCTCCATGTACATTGTGTCATTCGTTATGCTCTGCGGGTTAAGGCAGTATTTGCAGCGCAGCGGACAACCGTGGAATGCCACAAGTGTGGTTACACCCTCACCGTCCACCGCCATGCGGTGACGCGCTATGCCTATCAACTTGCCTGTGAGTTCATTATTTGGCATGGTGAGCAGTTGTTTTTATTTAGAAGGGTTGCTACACTCTGTCTTGACGTCTTCTACTTGGCCTACGACAGCCTCTATTTTTTCTATATTTTCGTCCTTGACACTTTCCACTTTCTGTACTCGTGGTACATCGCCTTGCTGAGTACCTTTTGTATCACAGCTGCTCAGCGTAAACATACCCACAGATATTCCAGCAACCATCGCCGCCTTGCCGAGCAACTGACGCTGGTGCAGCTGTTCTTCCAAGTAGCGCACCTCAGCCTCGCACTTAGGGCATGTGCCGAGGCAGTCACCCTTATACTGACATTCCTCTGTCACATACTCTATGTCGTTCGCCTCTGCTATCTGGCGGCGAATCTCTTTCAATATCTTGCAAGTCCTTTTTCCTTTTGCCATAGTTATTTATTGTTTGTTTTAGTAGTATCGTTATTTAAGCGAAATGTTATGGGAAGCGTATAACTACTAAATTTTTTTGTCACTCCATTTTCCTCCATAGGAATCCATTTCGGCATGATTGAAATTACATGTACGGCAGCGGAGTCAAGAAGTGGATGAGCGGATTTCGTAACCCTGATGTCAGAAACGGTTCCGTCTTCGTCAATGTCAAACTTGCAAATGACTCTTCCTTGGATTCCTTCTTTCTCTGCTTGCTCTGGATATGTGGTGTTTTTAGAAAGAAATTCAGCCAAGGCAGGATATCCGCCAGGGAAGGAAGGCATTCGAGGTATTATTTGACCGACGACCTCGTAGGTTTTTTCTGTATTCTGAATTTTTTCTTTTTTTTCAGAAACGCTCATTTGGTCATACATCTCGTTTCCGCATGAGCCTATGGTAAGCAGGCCAGCAGATATTCCTGCGACCATCGCTGCCTTGCCGAGCAACTGGCGCTGGTGCAGCTGCTCTTCCAGGTAGCGCACCTCAGCTTCGCACTTAGGGCATGTGCCGAGACAGTCACCCTTATACTGACATTCCTCCACCACATATTCAATGTCGTTAGCCTCGGCAATCTGCCGACGAATCTCTTTTAATATCTTGCAAGTTCTCTTTCCTTTTGCCATAGAAAATATATTGAGTTGTTTAGGGAAAATTCGTAATGCATAAACGAAAACGAAGACGAAAACGAAAATATTCCGCATGGTATTTTTCACTTTTCACTCTTCACTTTTCACTCTGAGCATAGCGAAGTTGATTACAAAGATAATATTTATTTCTGAAACCACAAAGTTTTGCATCCTTTTTTCAGGAAAAGACAGTAATTGGCCTTAATTACTATAATAATTTCATACCTGCGCAAATCTGCCGTCTGTGTGGCCCTCTCTGTTTTACATTCATTCCCTGTTTTGTTCTGTAAAAATGAAAGGTGAGCGGGGAGAGTAGGGGGATCTCTACTGTACCAGCATCATGGCGACAGACAGTATGGTGACAATCTGTATGAAGCGGCGAAAGGCCTTTTCAGGGAAAAGCTTTACTATGCGTATGCCGATAAGTGCACCGATGCCTATGATAGGCAGCATCATGAGATTTAGGGAGAACGTATCCCACGTGATATTGTCCCATACGAATATCTGCAACGGAATCTTGAGCAGGTTTACAACAAGGAAGAACCATGCGTTGATGCCGATATACTCCATCTTCTCCTTGCGCATGGAAAGGAGATAGACTGACAATACAGGTCCGGCAGCATTGCCTATCATGGTGGTGAAGCCTCCGAGCAGTCCGAAGATGGCAGAATACCACCATTTCCTCATCCATCTGTTTTCCTTTCCGAATATCTCGCTCCATATCATCACGCCCAGTGCCAGGGCAAGAGTCCAGCCCATGAGTTTGCGAAACTCCTGCGTCGGTATCAGCGAGTCAACGAATATGGCAACGAAGAAACCCAGTATGGCAGTAGGCAGCAGCTTTGCCACCACCTTCCAGTCGGCTATGCGCTTATAGTATGTCACGGCAATGACGTCGGCCATGCAGAGCATAGGCAGTATGACACCCGTTGATTCTTTCGCTCCGAAAGCCATGGCCATGTAAGGAACGATGAGCAGCATCATACCCTGCACCCCGGTCTTTGACATGCCGATGCACAGCGCGGTGATAGATATTACCGTCCACTGAAGGACGCTGAGTGATTCAAACATTATTGTGTGTTGTGTCTTAATAGTGGTAATCAACTTGCAAAAGTATGAAATAATAGTGAAATGACAAAGCAATTTTGGAAGTTTTAACGCAAGAAAGGCTGATATGGCAATTGTAGGTGCAGTTATTATATAAGGAGGCCATACCATTTCTGGCATGACCTCCTTGTCAAAATTATAGATGGAACATTATAGCTTTCTGTTGGCATAATTCTGAATACACTCGGGATATATGCGAGTGTACGACTCGTCGCCGAGCAGTGTAGAAGTGAGCAGCATGTCAGCCGTGGTACGGTTCGTTGCAAAGGCGATGTTATATAATGACGCCAGTCTGCTCAGTGCGGAAACATCATTCTGATGCCCCTGTACGGCAAGGTTGTCACAGAAGAATATCAGCATGTCTATCTTGCCCTCTGCCAGCATGGCTCCAATCTGCTGGTCACCTCCCAGCGGACCGCTCAGCAGTCGTGTCACCTTGTCCTTGAAGGGAAGTGATGGTTCCTCCTCTGAGCCAAATGCAAGTTCGCCGATGAGCCTGCCGGTGGTTCCTGTTGCGTAAAGATGGTGCTTCGACAACAAGTCGGCATTGAATCTTACCCAGTCCAACAGTTCGTTTTTTCTCGAGTCATGTGCTACAAGAGCAATGTTCAATGTCTCTTTCATATTCAATCCTTTCTTTTAAGTATTTGCAACTATTCACTTTTGTTTTCTTTTTCACGGATATGCTCTTCATATTCCGCGATTTCTCGTTCGCCTACATGGGCGAGACCGTAGTGCTCATCGTGCTGGCTGTAGTCGAGGCCTACCTTCTCGCTATATACGGAGACGCGCATAGGTATCAGCCTGTCTATCAAGGTGTAGCCAATCCAACTCATGATGAAGGTATAGACAAAGACAATGACGATGGCAAGCAGGTGATAAAGGAATATCACGAATCCATCCCATGTGCCGGCTATCAGGCCTTCCTGAATGAAGATGCCGGTCAGTACAGTGCCGAAGATGCCGCCTGTGCCGTGAGTAGGGAATACGTCGAGGGCATCGTCGATGCTGATGCGTGAACGCCAATATACGGCAATGTTACAGTTCATCGTTATGACGAAGGCAATGAAGATGCTCTGTCCCACCGTTACAAATCCTGCTGACGGGGTGATGGCCACCAATCCCACTACGCATCCTACTGCAGCACCCATGGCAGATGGCTTGCGACCACGAAGGCAGTCAAAGAATATCCACGTCATCATGGCAGTGGCAGAAGCGGTATTGGTATTCAGGAAAGCCTTCACAGCCTGTCCGTCGGCGTGAAGCGACGAACCGGCATTGAAACCGAACCAACCCAGCCACAGCAGTGCCGCTCCCAGCAATACGAAAGGAATGTTGGCAGGTTCGCTCCTGCGCGTCTCTGCCTTACGCCTGCCAAGGTAGATGGCGCCGGCAAGAGCGGCAACACCACTGGAGGCGTGTACCACGATGCCACCGGCAAAGTCTATGACTCCCCAACGGCAGAACAGTCCCTCCGGATGCCATGTCATGTGGGCAAGCGGACAGTAAATCAGGAAGAAGAAAAACATCATGAAGAACATGTATGCCGAGAAGCGCACACGTTCGGCAAACGATCCCGTAATCAGTGATGGGGTGATGATGGCAAACTTCATCTGGAACAGGGCATAGAGGGCTAGTGGGATGGATGCTCCACCTAATATATTACCCGCGGGAGTGGTGTAAACGGCGCCTCCTACGTTGTGGAACATAGGGAATGTCAGTGGGTTGCCGATTATGCCGCCGATGTCATCGCCAAAGCAGAGTGAGAAACCAATCACTACCCATAGTACGGAAATCAGTCCCATGGCAATAAACGATTGTAGCATGGTGCTGATAACATTCTTTGCCCCCACCATGCCGCCATAGAAGAATGACAGTCCGGGAGTCATCATCAGCACAAAGATCGTTGCCGTTATGATCCAAGCCACATCGGCAGCTGAAATCACCGACCAGTCACACTCAAATGTGGGGTCGCCTACAAAAACACCGGCAATGGCTATCAGAGTCATTGCAGTCATTAAGATAATCCAACGTCTCTTTACTTTCATGTTATATATGTATCATTTTGTTACTTTCAGGGTGCAAAGGTATTACAAAATGAAAGAAAATAAAAGAAAAAGTAACAATATGATTATTTATATTTTAACATACTTACATAACGTTAAAGATTTATACTGGTTATAATATAAATTATCACAAAAACCTTCTTAAAACTTTCAATTTGATAGCGGGACGAGGTGAATGAGAACAGCCGCTCCTGTATTTTATGTATTCTCCAGGTTTAATCCTTATATTTGTGCGCGTCATCAGTGGAGAAACTGGCTTTTACATGTTCTCCAGGTTTTATTCTATATCCACCCCATCAGTTGTAAAAAGAAACCTCCCAACATAGGACATTTTTGATTTCTGATGCTCGAAAAAAAGTTCAGGAAAAAACTCAAAATAGAGCGAAGCAGGGTAGGGAGTATGAGTAAAAATCACCGTTACGAGACACTGCTTGGCAGTTTGTATCGTTAAAGCATAGCTTTTACGTTGTAATATGATATCTTTTACACTGTAATCAGGCATCTTTTACAACGTAATATGATAGCTTTTATGTTGCAAAAGCTATCATATTACATCGTGATTTCTAAAGCCTCTGTTGAAAATCAATGAGTTACAACTCTCTGAGAATGCCCGTAAAACCGACCAACCCTAAACTTTTTTGAAAAACAGCCCTCTATTTCGACTTAAGACAGGGGGCGCGATAGGACAAAATATACATTTCGTATGCACGAACATTTTTTTTTTTTAGAAACGAATTACCATGATATACCATAATTTCAATAATTCATGTTTCGCTTTTGCTCACTTCTGGGAAGTTAAAAGGAGTCAAGGGGAGTTATCGCGGCTTTTCAGCCGCTCGGGGAGTTAAAGGACATTACTTCTGCTTTTCCCTTTTTGAGGAGTCGGGCTTGTTTTCGAGGGGTTAGGTATTGTCCCCTAACTCCTCTTTACTCCCCTTAACTCCCCTTAACTTCTCAAACTATCCGGACTTCGGAAAGTTGAGTCAATAATAATGAGATTAATTAGGACAAATTAGAATAATTCGTTTCAAAGTATGAATCATGATAATTCGTTTCTAACATGTTCCTACAGATAGCATAATATCCCTGTGCCTTTGTTCAGAGTGAATGTTTGCAGAAGCCACGGAAGCCTAGTAGTTTAAACCAAATGCCCATAACGGTATCACGTTGCCATAGCCGTATTCAATATCATCTTTCACTATATAACTGTCGGGCAAATCGGCTATTTGTTTCTTGCCTTTTCCCTTTCCGCCAACCTCAAAGGTGTGACCGTTGATAAGGAAATCGGATACGGGGGAGCATATCACTTCGTTGTTTACCCGCATCTGGTTATAGAAAAATGTCTCACGCACATTGCCTATTTCTGCCTTCTCTGGTACAAGGGTGTAGATAAGGTTCGGATTGTCGAGATAAACCTTGTTCACCTTGCCAAGACCGCGTATGCCACTGGTAGAGTCTCGCAGTTGTCCTATCATGCCTGCCTCTTCCATGAGCAACAGATAGTCGGCAACGTTATTGCGGCTGATACCGAGTACTTGTGCTATGGATGTCATGTTTGGCTTGAACGGTACACTTTCTGCTATTACTGCAAGCAAGTGTTTGAGTTTCCTTGATATGGAAACACTAAGGTTTGCATATTGTGGAATGTCAACCTCCAGGGTTTTTGTGATTACGGCAAAGAGTCGCTTATCATAATCATCTTCTCCAGCGAAAGGGTAATATCCTTTTCTCAGATACTTGCGGAAGAAGACAAGCGGTCTGAAATCCTTAGGTAGGGAAATCTTGTTTTGCAATATATCATCAAGCGGATACTGTGGTATTTCAATATTGTGGAACATGCTGAGATACTCTCGCCATGACAACCCCTGCATGTTATAGATTATGGCGCGGCGTGACAGGTCGGATGTGGCGCCTTTTGTAATGTCGAGTACAGACGAACCAGTGAACACCACTTGCAGCTCCTTATGATAGTCATAAATCAGTTTCAGTTCCCTTGACCAATCCTCATGCTTATGTATCTCGTCCACGAAGAGATGCTTGCCGCCCATCTTTGTGAACTCATCAGCAAGTTCTGTCAGTCTGTGTCTGGAGAAATAGAAATCCTCTGCCGTCACATACAGTGTATTGTCAGTATTCATGTTCTCCTTGATATATTGCAGTAAAAGAGTAGTCTTGCCTACGCCGCGCGGACCAACGATGCCTACAAGGCGGTTAGCCCAGTTCACCTTGTCGTAGATATACCGGTGAAAGTCTGTAGGAGTCTCGTCCAGCAGTTTTCTGTAATTAGCTATCAGATGTTCCATAAATTATGTGTGTTGAAATGATTTTATGTTGCAAAGTTATAAAAAATGCACCAAACGAGTGCAACTTTTTACGAAAAACGCACTCGCTGAGTGCAATTTTTAACAAAAAGTGCACTGTCAGAGTGCAAATCGTGGGGTAAAATTAATAAAAGGGAATAAAATGAGATAAGTTTAAAATATTTATAAACCAAATTTTGTTTCATTCAGAAAATCTTTGTAACTTTGCGTTTATCGACTATTTATTGCTGCAAAAAATAAGCAATTGAAAGGAAAAAAATATATACAGATCTAACAAATCATAGATACTCTGCGGCAACAAGGAGGATATATCAAAGGTAAAATGAACTTGCATTTTAATACACAGTTGGCTGATGATTACCACAGTCGTTCTCAGATTTCGCGTGTAGTGACAGAAGAATGGGTGGCAAGGAATATGTTTTGTCCTATTTGTGGTGCTCCAACCTTAGGTCATTATGGTGCAAACAAACCTGTAGCAGATTTCTTTTGTGACGATTGTATGTCTGATTTTGAACTTAAAAGTAAAGAGAGCAGAACGGCTAGGATTAGCCATAAGATTGCTGACGGAGCCTACTCAACAATGATTGAGCGCATCACTTCGTTGCGTAATCCCCACCTGTTTGTTATGACATATACGGATTGGACCGTTAATAATCTCATGATTATACCGAATTTTTTCTTTACGACCAGTATCATAGAGAAAAGAAAACCGCTGGCAGACACAGCGAGACGTGCAGGATGGATAGGGTGTAATATTGAGATTGGTAATATACCTGATAGTGGGAAGATTTTTATTATCCGTAATAGTAAACAAGAAGATAAATCTCATGTTATAGACCTCTACCGACGTTCGCTTTTATTGCAAACATCTAGATTGGAAACAAGAGGTTGGCTCTTTGACGTATTGAAATGCGTTGAAAAGATTCCTACGGATGACTTCATATTAGATGATGTCTATGCTTTTGCCAATGAACTGCAATTAAAGCATCCGGAAAATAATCATGTACATGATAAGATACGCCAACAGTTACAATATTTGAGAGACAGAGGCTTTATTTCGTTCACAAGTAGGGGGGTATACCGTAAAATTCGCTGAAATGATCATTTTTGATCACAAATATTAAAGATTGATCTAATCCATTTTATTTAAAAAAATGATCATACTTTTGTAGTCTAAAAGGACTACAATGGGGAATCATACTACGACTAATAAAACAACTCTCAACATGACACAAGTCATGTTGAATGGTCGTAGTGCCCCAAAACAATTGACATTAAATTTCGCTCCGACAGTATCAGAGGCTATACCATTCTATAAATCCTCTAACAATGATTTTACTATAATTCAAGGTGATTGCGTTGAGACCTTGTCAAAGTTCAAATTTGGCTTTGACATGGTGTTTGCTGATCCCCCATATTTTTTGTCTGGTGGTGGCATATCGTGTCAGAGTGGTAAGGTCGTTTGCGTGGATAAAGGAGATTGGGATAAGCCTACGACTCCGGAAGAAATGGATGCTTTTAATCTGAAATGGTTGGCCGCCTGTCGAGAGCACATGAAAGATAATGCAACGATATGGATTTCTGGAACGCATCATAATATTTTCAGTGTTCAGCAACAGCTTCTGAAGTTAGGCTACAAAATACTGAACGTGATAACTTGGGCAAAAACAAACCCGCCACCAAACATATCTTGCCGATACTTCACTTACTCAACAGAATTTATCATTTGGGCGAGAAAGTCGCCAAAAGTTGCTCACTACTACAATTATGATTTGATGAAGCTACTTAATGGTAATAAACAAATGACTGATGTGTGGCAGTTGCCAGCAATAGGTCGTTGGGAGAAATCATGCGGTAAGCATCCTACACAAAAGCCATTAGGAGTTTTGGCAAGACTGATTCAAGCAAGTACTCAACCTGGGGCGTGGATATTAGATCCCTTCAACGGAAGTGCAACAACGGGTATTGCTGCCAACTTGCTTGGTAGAAAATATCTTGGTTTGGAAATAGAAGAAGAGTTTCTGTCTATAAGCAAAGCGAGAAGAGAAGAAATAGAGGATGCAAATGTTCGTTCAAATTATCTTGAAAGGTTAGCAAAGGCCAAAATAGTTCTTCCTCAAGATGATTTCTTTGCTGCAGAAGATATGGAATCTGACTATGGTGTCCCATGGCTGCAAGGTTAATCCTCAAACAAATAATCCCTCCTGTCATATTACGTAATATGATGGGAGGGATTAAAGCTATTGTAATATAATAAGGTGCTTTTGTATTACTTGTATGGTAGGTTACCGGTGCCCATTGTGATAAATTGAGTATGTTAAGTATCTTTTTTTAGTCTGGTAAATACAAAAATTCCTTGCAAACGAATGTTTGCAAGGAATCTTGAAAATCTTATTGGTGCCCAGAACGGGACTCGAACCCGTACACCGTGAAGTATTGGTGTTTGAGACCAACGCGTCTACCAATTCCGCCATCTGGGCATACCTGATTTCTTAAATCGTTTGCAAAGGTAGTGATTTTTTTTGAATTGACAAAATAATAGGGCATAAATTTTACATTTATGCCCTATTTGTTATAAAAGTAATTTGTTTTTTCATCATCACTAAGGAGGGTGTTGTTATTTTACCACAATACCTCTGCGTCGGTGTTTTCGTAGAAGATAGGCTCGTTGGTCTTCTGCTCCGTTGGGTAGAAGTGGATGGCAGAATCGTTCATCTTAGGATGTGTGTGGTGAAGCATCTTCACGATCTCGTTGCCTGCCCATATCATTGGTCCGTAGCCATGTGCTGCCATCTTGTGAACCGGACGATATGCATAGAAGGCTGGTTCGAAGCCCATGCCGGTGCCGACGCAGGTGCCTTCCACCTGACCTTGTGCGTTGACCTTGGTTTGGCAGGCGTTCCATGCGAGCAGGGTGTTGGCTCCGTATGTCAGGGTATCAAGCCAACCTTTGTTGATGGCATGTGCCAGGCAGTAGGTGTATATGGCGGTGCATGATGTCTCGAGATATGTATCTTGGCGGTCGAGCAACTGATGCCAGAAGCCGGTCTTGTCTTGCAGGGCGCACAGTCCTTCTGCATGCTGGCGCAGCAGTTCCTTTACTGGAGCGATGTCTGCGTCAGAGACGATGCCCTCTGTGGCATCGAGCACTTCGCACATGGTGAGTATGGCCCAGCCGTTGGCTCTGCCCCAGTGATAGCAAGGGTGTGAACTCATGCCCTCTACCCATCCGTGGCGGAAGAGTTTCTTCTCGGGTACCCACATCTTGTCCTTGAAGAGTCGTATCTGTTCCAGTGCCTTGGCTGCAATTTCCTGACTGCGTGTGGTCTCGCCCTTCTCCTTAAGATAGCGTGCATACCATGCCATGGCAGGAACTCCCATGTACATGTCGTCTAGCCATACGGTGTTGAAGTGTGGGCGCTTGCGTGCGAAGGTGCCGTCGGTCATGCGATATTGCTTGTTGAGCACGAAGTCGATGTAGCGTTCTATTACCGGTTCGTAGCTCTTACGCTCCTTGCTGTCGGCGCTAATGTAGGCACGGCAGTATGCTGCCACCATGGCACCGCAGTCGTCAAGGGCTCCGGGATAGAGCACCATGCGCATCTGTGCATCGTGCTGCTTGTTGGTTGCCATAATCTTTGCCTCCTTTACGCTCTGTGTGGCGATGGTGCGCATGCGGTTTACGGCAAACTGTCTTGTAGCCTCGTCGTCGGAGTTGAGGCATGCAGAGTAAAGCACTCCTGCCTCGTAGCTGGTGAGGCGGAAGCTGCCCTGTGGCAGTTTGTTGTCCTTCACGTCGCATGGCATGGCGCCGTCAAGATAGCTGACGACACGCTTTACGGTTTGGCTGACACTGCCTTCCTGCGGTATGCCATAAGGGGTGTCGTACTGTGGCTGCATAAGGTGCAGAGGTGTGTTGCTGTCGTTTACCTCCTGTGCATACGAGCACAGACCTGTAACGGGGATAAGTGTCAGTGATACGATTAAATGTCTTAACATTTTGTCTGTTTGTTTTAAGTTTTTAATAAATTTCAGGCTTTCGATGTCCTGAATTTTCGGTTATAGAATAATTTTTGGTTTGTTAGTATAAGAAATCCCGAATCTCGAAGTATGTATAATGGTTCGAGATTCGGGAGTATGTTATGCCGTATGGTTACAGACTTGATGTCTGCAGGTATCTCTCTGCGTCGAGTGCGGCCTTGCATCCTGTGCCGGCAGCTACGATGGCCTGACGGTATGTAGGGTCGCATACGTCTCCGGCAGCGAATACGCCTGGCAGTGGCGTACCGTCGATGGCAGCCACCTGCTGTGTAGTGCCTACGGTCTTGATGTAGCCTTGCTCGTCGAGTGCCACCTGGTCTTTGAAGATGTCGGTGACAGGCTTATGGCCTATGGCAAGGAACAGTCCGTCGATAGCGACGTCGTAGTTCTCCTCGTCGGCTTCGCCTTTGCGCTTTACCACGTGTATGCCTTCTACGCCGTTGTTGCCGTAAAGCCCGGTTACGTTATGCTCAAAGAGAAGTTCGATGTTCTCTGCAGACTTGACGCGCTGTTGCATGATCTCGGATGCACGCAGATAGTTCTTGCGTACTA
>Ga0310691_10002015_pt1 | contig 28697 bp, 25 predicted proteins | sample 176DNAGHGlowgp2_FD_203887 | JGI IMG/M metagenome (GOLD analysis project Ga0310691, IMG submission 203887) | Sheep rumen microbial communities from Palmerston North, Manawatu-Wanganui, New Zealand - 1766 DNA GHGlow gp2 (v2) (version 2) | ecosystem: Host-associated > Mammals > Digestive system >... | reverse complement strand
TATGTGGAGCAAATAATCAAGTCTCTGGATAAGGCAGAACCTGACAGCTATATCGTGAAGGTCTGGATAATTCTCGTCAACAAGTTTTAGCGCGACATCAGAGTTTCGCACTATATCATTAAAAACAGGAGGGAAATACTCCTTGTCCTCCTTTTTCTTCCTGCTGTTACTTCCAAGTCTGTAGTATACGTGATAGTACTGACCGGGCAAAATAACTAGTTTATCCACATCTGAGATCATTTTGATCATCAGATAAAAATCTTCATTAAGTTCATTTTCCGGAAATCTGCCATAGTCCTTCTTAAAGAGTTCTGCCTTTGTTATCCTGGTGCAAAAAGAGGCATCCCCTGTATGAAGAAGGAGCGTTTTTAAATGTTCCTTACCTGATATGACAGTTATTTTTTCTGGAGGGATGCACACATCAGGAAGCTTTTGTCCGTTTTCATCTATCTCGTCGCGAGAAGCCTGTACCATGGGGGCATCAAACATCATAGCGGCTTTCATCAGTTCCTCATACATATGGGGATCTACGTAATCGTCGCTGTCGACAAATCCTATATAATCACCAGTCGCTTTTGATAAACCGTAGTTTCTTGCTGAGCTGCTTCCGCCGTTTTCCTTGTGAAGGACGGTGACATTCTTTTTGTCCCCGGCATATTCTTTTGCCTTATCCAAAGTGTTATCTGTACTTCCGTCATCAACGACTATTATTTCAAGAAGTTCCTTGGGATAGGTCTGCGAGCAGACAGATTCAAGGCATCTGACTATCAGATCCTCTATGTTGTAAGCGGGTATAATGATGCTTATTTTCAGGTTATACTTGTTACTACTCAAGATGATTGTCCTCCGAGAGGCTTCGCAAAAAGCCCGCAGGTCTTAAAACTTCTGCCCTGCTAAGTGGTCCGTCCAATGGAAAGTCATATCCCTTTTCAGAGCCGTTATTAAGTACATATTCGCAAAAAGAGATCAGCCTTTTTGCCGCTATATTTGCATTCCATTTATCGCGGATCGTTTCATAGGCATTTAATTGAAGGTGTCTTATTTTCTCAGGATCCGTGCACAGACTGTATAAGGCATCCGTAAGATCACTTAAAGAGCAGTTATCAAAGGTCATGCCGTTTTCATTTTCTCTTATCAAAAAAGGAACTGCTCCCGCTTCGCTAGATGCAACAACTGCGCAGAGGCTGTTCATGGCTTCGTTTACAACGGCGCCCCAGCCTTCAAGGTAGTTACTTGAAAAGACCATTATATGGCTCATCTCCATGACCTGCCTTACTTCAGATGGCGGAAGTGCTCCATGCATTATGACATTCTCAGATAGGCCGCTGTCTGCAATCAGCTTCTCGAGTTCATATCTTCTGTTTCCATCCCCAACTATGTGAAGGCAGAAATCTATACCTTTTTCTTTAAGTGTTTTTGCTGCTTTTACCACAAGCTCCGGGTGCTTTAATCTGATAAGTCTTCCTGCAAAGCAGATATTTATTTTTTCGCCGTCTCTGTAGAGCATGCTATCTATCTGCTGCCCTGAATATTCTGTAAATGGCGGGAAGTATCCCCACTTATACATTTTATGAGGATATGCGCCTATTGCCTTAAAGTCGCCTGACACATAAGCTCCGGCGCATAAAAGATGTACGTTTTCTTTTCTAAATCTTATGTGCTCATTATATTTTGCCATGAGGCCTCTTGGAGAAAACATCTTCCATCTGCCCTCGCGGTATATTCTCTCACTTATTCTGATGGATGGCTTTTTCTGCATGAGGCGTTTTCTTGTTTCGATATTGGCGGGGGAATTTTTATCATCCCCTATCCAGCCAAGGAGCATTATATCGGAGTTTCTTATAAGGCGCTTTGAAAGCTCCTCTTCCTCATAGATTCTGTGGACATAGGGGAGCTTTTCACTATTCCATCCCATCTTAATGCGCTCTTCGTCCATGGGACTTACTTCCACAAAGGAAAAATCCCCGCCTAGAATCCTTGCCATTTCGTTGCAAAATGGCATCTGGTGGTGGTTTATGTAGTTTGAAACAAATACTACTTTCATTTATCTATCTCTTTATATATTTCAAGAAGTCTCTCAAAGTTGGTATTGCCATCGTGGACAAGGAGTGCTCTCTTTTTGGCATTATCTCCGTAGACCGCCGCAATAACGGGCTCTCTGAATATCTGTATTATCGCTTTTGCAAGTTCCTCGGGATTGCCTGCTTCAAACATAAGTCCGTCGACATTTTTTTCAAACATACTGGGGATGCCGCCTGCATCAGAAGCAACTACGGGAACACCAAGAAGCATTGCTTCTGCAAGTGAATTTGGTGAGTTTTCAAGTATTGAAGGACACACAAATACATTGCTTTTTAGAAGCTGTTCCTTCATCTGCTCTGCAGATAATTTACCGAGCATGATGACCTTTGAGCCGAGACGATATTTCCTTATCAGCTTTTTAAGGTATTTGCCGTAGGCTGATATTCTTATGGCAAGGGGGTATCTGCTTTTACCCGATGCCTTTTTTTGTTCGTCAGGAATTGTTACTGTTTTTCTTTTTATCCTGCCTATTATGCTGTTTCCTGCAACATAGAGCTTGGTGTCAGGGAATTCCTTTAATATCTCAGGCATAGCCATGAGCATAAAATGCATTCCCTTTAATGGATAGTCTCCCTGTGATAAAAAGATGCTGTGAGGAACGGTATTTACCGATCTCCATGCGTCCTTATAAAAAGTGCTGCGCATGGTCTCATTCATCTTGTGATAGGTGGCATCAGGGTTTATCCTCTCTGTCACCTCTTTGTCAAAATCTGTTCTCCCTGTGATATGGCCTGCTAATTTGATAAGTTTTATTTCATTCTCGCCGCGAAGGACGTATTTTTCCTGCTGCTGAATAAGAGAGTCATTTTTGTACTTATCCCTGAATGTCCTTGCTTCCTGAACTTGTTTCGGAATGTCCGCCATATATACCTTGGCTATTTCAGAGCATACTCCCTGGATCCCAACAAGGGTCCTTTCAGGGTTATTAAATGCTTTGACTGCAGCAAGGCAGTGGGGGAACTCTGTTCCAAACACATGCAAAATATCAGGTTTAAAGTCGCCTATTATCGCTCTAAACCTGTCCTCTAATTTTTCATCATATATCTCAGGGGTATTGGTGTTTTCCGAGAAGAGGTAGAATTTTACTCCATCAAGGCATACGGGCTCATCTCCCATATCGTTACCCGGAAAGCATATTCCGAGTTCTATATTATTATTTTTTCTGCCGAGGGCAATTCTCTCATAGGCGCCCGAAAGCCAGCCTTCTCTGTCAGACCAGGGAAGGCCCTTTTCTTTGGCAAATGCCGGCAGCATTATATTACAAACCCACAAAACTTTCATACTATTCACACATTCTACTTCTTAGTGCTTTACTTTTTATTTCTGTATAAAGCGCTCTTGATCTTATTATATACTCCCGCAGTTTTAGGATTCTGCGCTATCTTCGTACGAAGAGGCGCAAGTGTAAGCATCCTTACAAGGTCAAACTTCTGTATCTGAGATCTGGACAGATAGAGGTGGATGATCTGCTGCCTCTCGGTCTCTGATACTTTCCTGTTTTCCACAGTCTCTGAAAATCCGCCGCCCTCATAATCAGCTATGAGAAGCCCTGTGTATACAGTCCTTGCGCGTTCAACATAGAAGCACCTGAGGAAATGCTCATAATCTGCACGAACTTTCCATACAGTGTCAAAAGGATATCTGTACATCAGTCTCTCGTCATAGAAGCACGCCTGATGCGAAGGTACATTTCTGTAGCAGGCAAAGTCGTTTATCTTAGGTATAGAGGAAACTCTCTGCCCTGTCACCATCTCGAAGATATCTCCATAATAGATTGCAGGGAGCATTATTCCCTTGTCAGCAGTCTCCTGTTCTATCGCGTCGTGAACTCTAAGGAGTACGTTATTATCTGAAAAGATATCTCCGCAGTTAAGGAAATATACGTATCCCGGCCTCTGAGAGGTTGACACAAGTTTTCTGCTTAAGTCAGCTTCCTCATCAGCTATTCCAAGCTCTGACAAGGTTTTTTCTTTCAGTATCCTGACAGCGCTGTTCATTGCATCATAGATTCCAAGGTCTTTTTCCCTGACTATGGTACACTTATCTGCAGACTTATCACCTATTTTGGTGCCAAACATTGCCTCCGCCTTTTCAAGGGAGCCGTCAGTTGATCCGCCGTCCTTGATTATTACGCGGTAGTTAGGAAATGTTTGCGATTTTATGCTGTTTAATGTTTTTATCAGGTCATCCCCTGCATTATAGGAAACGACGATTATGTTGAAAAATGGTCTCATATTATTCACCTGTCAGCCAAATCCTCTTTCAGAGAGGGTTGCGGGCATTTCGTGGAACAAAAATGTTTCGTATGGAAGTATCCTTATTCCGTCGTTGCCTGCACTTCTCATGTACATTATAAAGTATCCTATGCATGCAATCATAAGAAAGATTTTTACCGCACCATACAGCCTTGCCTTTTTAGTGTTTTTGGAAGCATCAAGGTCAAGTATCATCTCCGGTATATAGATTATCTGCGTCACAGTAAGGTAGTAGCAGATTCTTGATACCGTCGGGATAAATGATCCAAATGTATAAAACGCAAGCGCCATGAGGTTTGCATAAAAATAAAAACTCTTTTTATCAGTATCAACCACAGTTTTGCCATATACAAAAAATGCAAAAAGCAAAACGGCTATGCACCTTATTATGCTGACCTTGCTGGTTCCGCCCGTAAGATATTCCGTTCCTGCATAAGACGGATAGAGCATAATAAGTATCTTAAGATACATATCTCTAAAAAAAAGGCACGAAAGGCATACTCCAAGTGCTATACCAAGCATCCATCTCTTCCACTTAAGCTTTGCAAGGGGATAGAGGATAAGTACCACCAAAAGCGACTTATGAAAAAGCGCTCCTACAAGGACAAGCAGCACAAATCTTGGATAATCTCTTTTAAAAAAGAATGTCATAGCATAAAGAGCAATACCAAGCGCGAGGTAATATCTGACTGTTGATAGCGACTGGAAGTAATATCCAAGCAGCATAAACATCATAAATGATGTCACAAAGTCGGGCGATAGCTCATATATGCCTATCATAAAAAACAAGATGGTAAAAAATGAAAATATGGCAAATACCAGCACGTAGTTTTCAAATCCCGATATCCTGTAAATAACCTTTGTAAGGATGTTGAACCCGGGCTCTGTGGGCACGACTGCATTGGAATAGGTTCTATGCATGAACTCTACATATTTGCTGTAGTCATTTCCCACATTAAGGCGAAGGGCTGATACTCCCACAAGCAGTACGAAAATAAACAAAAGGACTATCTTTTCTCTGTACTGTCCTCTTCTTGTGCCTCTGTATATTAAGTTGTATCTGTCGATGTCGGTCGCAGGCAGCGATGTTTTTCCCTGCACAAATAAAGAAAGGATGAACGTCGCCACCGTCAGTGTAAGATACACTACCATAGGTTTTTACCTTTCTTTTATTCCTTTTCGTAATAAGGAAAAGGCTCTGTCAAAAGGAATATCTCTGCACATGGTTTTTCTGTTTTTAAATAAAAATCTAAAGCCCATCACTGCAGCAAGTCTTCCGTAGAGATACTTGTAGAGGACTCCTCTGTCGTAAAAGAACTTATCTGTATATCCCTCAAACCATGTTGATGGTCTTAATGATACTTCATGGCCTATAGAAATAGGGCTCTTATAAATCCTTAGCTTTTTTTCAAGGCAGTCATGTAAAAAGAGCGAATCCTCTCCGTTACTGTATTTTGCACCGCCTCCAAATAATAGAGAAAATGTTACTCCGCTCTTGTGAAGGCTCTCTCTTCTTGCAACTATCGCGTAGGCAGGATATCTTCCGTAATTTAGCCTGGTTACTCTGCCAAACTCATTATTGTGATAGGTCTCTCTCCCCGGAGCTGCCTGTACATTAAACATTATGATGTCGGCTTCCGGATTGTATGCCATCTCTTGCTCAACAAGTTTTGAATAGCCATCATCAAGAACTATATCTTCGTCGCAAAACTGCACATACTCATGGTCTGCTCTAAGAAGAGCCAGATTCCTTGAAAGTCCGACGCCTTTTTCATCACAGTCAAACGCCCTTACCATGTACTTATCTGCGGAATTCTCTTTACTGTATTCAAATTCCTTATAGTCATAGTGACCCGACTGGTTGATTATTATGGCATCGGTTTCTATATTCATTTTTTGGGGCAAAAGCTCTGTATTTTGATTTACAGAAGCCACAAGCAGTTGAATTTGAGTCATATTAAAGTCCCAGATATCTCTTTATATATTTTGCGTCTGCATTCGTTATTACTATTCCGATGATGGGGCACTCCAGTTTATGGAGCATGGAGATAAGGTGCTCACACATAGCGCCGTTCTTTTTGCCCATATCCATAAGGATAATTGCTCCCTGAGCAATTTGCAGTTCTGTGCTTATCTTGTCATCATTACCGGGCAGCGCCATGGGAAGGAGCTTTGTTTTTTCAAAGTCAAAAGCACTTCCAATCACAGCCTTTATCCTGTCTGCTCCCTTTACAGCATTTTCTTTTCCTTCCTTATCGTCAACGGATATAACCGCAACGTTCTCTATACTTCTAAGAAGGCTGTCCATTGAGCCTATCATCTCATTTCTAAGAAACGGCGGCTGCTCTTTGTTGTCAGGAGTCACCATGCCAAGAACAGGGATGTGATATCTTATCTCTGCATCCTCGGAGATATATACTTCATCGTCCATTGAAGCATAAATAAGCAGCACAAACACAGCCATTACAAATCCGAAGATAATACCGAATATTATTGCTGTGACTATTCTGTCTTGTTTTATGGACAGGATCGGATCACCTGCTGATAATACCTCAATCTGTTCAAATGCATTATTTGATTTGCCAAATGCCTCAAGGGATTTATTAAGTGCATCGGAAAGTGCCTTTGCACTGTCTTTATCCTTGCCTGTTGTGCTGACAATCATGACTCTTACATCAGACGGGATATCAGCATTTATCGAGGCTTCTATCTCCTGTCTTGTAAAGTCATATCCCTTGCCTGCCATTTCATCAAGAACAGGATTAATGACGTCATCGGTTTTGATTATCGTATTCCAGGTATATGCATTGTAATGATCTACCAGAGTTCCTGCATTCTCATCATAGGCAAAATAAATGTAGAGCGTTGAGTCAACCCGGTAGAGTGCATTTTTCTTGGAGAGCTGATAGGTAGCGCCATAGACTGCTCCAAACAACAATCCCATAAGCCCAGCGCAAAGCAGAACGACCGGCAACTTCATGATCACCCTGAGATAGAATGCCCGCAGATTAAGTATTTCATTATCATAATTTTTTGGTTTCCTTAGCATAGGTCCTCCAAAAAAATTTATTTATCTTCTGTGTTTCTAAGAGCTGTAATCTGACTGCTCTCTACGCCCTCTGTTGCATCGGGTGTAAAGAGGATCTTCAAAGTAAGAAGCATCAGCTTAAAGTCAAGCCATACCGAGTAGTTCTCGATGTAAGCAAGGTCAAGCTTAAGCTTATCGTAGGGAGTTGTATTATACTTGCCGTAAACCTGCGCATATCCTGCAAGTCCTGCCTTCACCTTCATTCTGAAAGCAAATTCGGGCATGGTCTCCATGTACTGCTTTATTATCTCCGGTCTCTCGGGACGGGGACCAATAAATGACATATCTCCTGCAAGTATGTTGAAAAGCTGTGGAAGTTCGTCTATTCTGCAGGCTCTTATGAATTTGCCGATAGGCGTTATTCTTGAATCGTTCTTACTTGCAAGTCTGGCAACACCGTCTTTTTCAGCGTCAACCTTCATGCTCCTGAACTTCATTATCTTGAATTCCTTCTGATTGATAGTACATCTGACCTGCTTATACAGAACAGGGCCTCCGTCATATAGCTTGATGATTATCGCTGTTATCAACATGACGGGAGATGACAGTATGATAAGAAGAAGAGCACAGATTATGTCTACGAGTCTCTTGATCGCTCTCTGCTCTATCTTTAAGTAATACTCTCTAAGTAGAAGCACAGGTGTATCAAAGAGATGCATCTGTGTCGATCCCTTTACAAGCACATCTGTGATCTTGGGCATAAGATAAACCCTTATAGAATGTGCGTACAAAAACTTAAGGAGCTTATTTCTGTCCTGAGTGGGAATGTCCCAGATAATAACTGCGTCGTATCTAAGAAGGCTCTCTTTTTCTATCTCTTCAAGGCCATCCTTGATATTCATGCATTTGACGATATTGTATTTATCCTGTCTTGAGTTGAATTTTCTTAAGATATCATCAACCGGATATTCTCCGCTTACCAGAAGCATCTGCCTTGCCGGGAATAAGGCATGAAATAGCCGGTTAGTACAAACAGCCCATAAGAAAGATACCACAAGCTGCACTATGAAGATTTCCAGCATCGGGATAACAGGAACAAGCCAATTCCTCAAAAGTGATATCTGGAAATACGAAAGAATATTGACCATAACAAGAGCGAATATCTGAGAAAGGAACAGATCCATGGACTTCAGATATCCGATCTTGAGGCCTCCGTAAGTGTTTGAGAAAAACACAAGTAGTACAAAGTAAATAGCAAGTACAAGCAGATGACCTCTAAAGTACAGCTTAAGTCCGCTACCAAATACGTATCCGTCAGCGCTTATTCTTGTGCTTGAAACTATAGGATAATAAACCTTAAACCAAAAATACGCATAAACAGAAGATTGGAGCAAAAGCCCCAAAAATCCTAAGAACAATACAAAAATACGTTTTACTGATTCAACCTGTTTCATACAATAATTCCTTTATTAAATACGGCGAAGCGTAGCCCTTGCGGCCCATCCCACAAAGTAATATGCACTCTCTATTACCGAAAGGCCTGCTATATTTCTGTACAATCCCCAAATACGTTTTAATGCCTTTAATTTGTTAGAAGATAAAGAACTTGTTGGTCTTCTGTAAATTACAAGAACTTCATCAAGTCCGTAAGCCATCCTGCCGCTTTTTAAAATATTCCACCATGTTGCCGTATCTTCGCTCTCGATCCCGGGCATATGTATCTCTTCCTTGGAAATCTTTTGAAGGTCAAACATAACGGTGGATGTAAAAATAACTGTTCTTGAAAGAGCCTCTCTGAAACTAAGCTTTGAAGGGACATGGACTATCTTGCCCGTGGGATTTGCATTTTCGTCGCCAAACTCATAGGCTGTGAAAACAAATTCCGCATCATTTTTCTTAAGAAAATCAAGTTCCTTTGACAGCTTATCCGCATGCCAGATATCATCTGCATCAAGGAAAGCAAGGTACCTTCCCTTTGCGGCATCTATGCCTGTATTTCTGGCTGCATAGGCGCCTTCATTTTTATCTCTTTTTATAAGTCTTATCCTGTCATCTCCTCCCGCCATAACGCTCTCTATTACTCCGAGGCTGTTATCCTTTGATGCGTCGAGAACGAGGATAAGCTCAAAATTTTCATAGGTCTGCTTTAAAACCATCTCGATAGTCTGTGCGATATAATTCTCTGCGTTGTATACCGGAACGACTATGCTTACAAGACCTTCATTATCTTTATTTTCTCCCATCAGATTTCTTCCTTAATGATGTAGATAGGTCTCTTCTTGACTTCTAGATATGTCTTACTCAGATACTGTCCGACTATTCCGAGACAGAAGAGCTGCACACCGCTAATAAGCGATATGATGCAGACAAGTGACGGCCATCCACTGGTGGGATCTCCAAACACTGCCTTCCTTATGATAGTTACAATAATAAGTACTACTGCAAGGAAGCAGAACAGCACGCCAAGTATAGAAGCTACTGCAAGCGGAACTGTTGAAAACGCGGTTATTCCATCAAGTGCATAGATAAAGAGCTTCCAGAAGGACCACTTTGTCTCTCCCTTTTTTCTCTCAATGTTCTCATACTCAAGCCACTTCGTCTTAAATCCTACCCAGCCGAATATTCCCTTTGAAAAACGGTTATATTCCTCCATGGAAAGGATTGCATCCACAAACTGCCTTGTCATAAGGCGAAAATCTCTTGCTCCGTCAACAATCTCTGTCTTGGACATCTTGTTTATCAGTGAATAAAATCTTCTTGCAAAGAAGGATCTGATCGGCGGCTCGCCTTTTCTGTCCACTCTTCTTGTGGCAACGGAATCATAGCCTTCATTCTTGATATATCCGTACATTTTGGGAAGAAGCGCCGGCGGATCCTGCAGGTCACAGTCAAGCATTACGACAAAGTCGCCCTTTGCCTTTGAAAGTCCGGCATAAATTGCGGCTTCCTTTCCAAAATTTCTTGAAAAATCTATAAGGTGAATTCTGTTATCTTTCTCTATAAGCTTTTTAACTTCACTTACTGTGCCGTCCTTTGAGCCGTCATTTACATATATGATCTCAAACTCAACATCATTTTGCTTAAAGAAGTCTTCTGTCTTTAATAGTTCATTATAAAAGTCAGCGATATTTTCTTCTTCATTGTAGCAAGGCACAATTACACTAAGTAGTTTCATATTTTATCTCTCTGCTCTCATAGGGTTGTTTAAGAAATCTTCGTATGCAAGTTTAATACCATCTTCAAGCTCTGTCTTATATGTCCAGCCAAGACCTGCTGCCTTGGATACATCAAGAAGCTTTCTGGGTGTTCCGTTGGGCTTTGTTGTATCCCACTCGATCTCGCCCTTAAATCCGACAACTCTTGCAATTGTCTCAGCAAGCTCTTTGATTGTAAGCTCTTTTCCTGTACCTGCGTTTACAGTCTCATCTCCGCTGTAGTTATTCATAAGGAATACGCAGAGGTCTGCAAGATCATCAACATATAAGAATTCTCTAAGCGGTGATCCGTCTCCCCAACATGTAACCTTGGAAAGTCCTGCCTCTTTTGCCTCGTGGAATCTTCTGAGCATTGCAGGAAGAACGTGTGAATGTGTGGGATGATAGTTATCATTAGGTCCATACAGGTTTGTAGGCATTACAGAAATATAATCTGTACCGTACTGTTTATTTAAAAATTCGCAGTACTTAAGTCCTGATATCTTAGCAAGAGCATAAGCTTCATTAGTCTTTTCAAGCTCGCTTGTAAGAAGGCAGCTCTCCTTCATGGGCTGAGGTGCCATGCGGGGATAAATGCATGATGATCCCAAAAATTCAAGCTTCTTGCATCCGTTTTTCCATGCAGAATGAATTACGTTCATCTCCAGGATCATGTTCTCATACATAAAGTCAGCAAGTGCGCTCTGGTTTGCCTCGATGCCGCCAACCTTGGCTGCTGCAAGGAATACATACTCAGGCTTTTCCTGTTCAAAGAACTTCTCAACTTCGTCCTGTCTTGTAAGATCAAGTTCCTTATGAGTTCTTGTAATAATATTGTTATATCCCTGTCTCTCAAGCTCTCTTACGATTGCTGAGCCAACCATTCCTCTATGTCCTGCTACGTAAATTTTTGAATTCTTTTCCATTTCTTATTTCTCCATGATATTTCATGTCGGGCAAATGCCTGACTAAATTTACTTCAATGTTCTATTTTACCTCATTTTCTGCGTCATTACCATCCTGACCCTTCCTGGGGAGGAAGCCGTTTCGAATTCGGTATCCCTTGAGGGTCACGCCGTCAAGATTGGGTGATGAAGGAAAGGCATCGTAACCAGTCCTGTCACCCTCCACAGGTTGATAGAAAGTAACACTGTTTATATTCTTCTGAATTGTCTCATATGTTCCATAATCCTGCTGCTTTACAAGATAGTCTGCTCTGAACCTGGGTACATCTTCCTTGATGAGAACTCCGCATTTGCAAACTATATAAACAGCCAAAGCTCCTATTATCGCTCTGTAAACCCATTCAGTTTTGGCAAGTCCTGCTCTGTTGTAGAGAATGATTGCAAATCTTCCTATCATTATCGTTGAAGGAAGCCAGATATATACAAAACCATACCTTCCAAGAGGTGATGTAAAGAGCCAGTAAAACAGGCACAAATAGGTTATTATCTCAATAAAGATAAAATCAGAAAGTGATACTGCTTTTCTATGTGAGAGATGAAAGATCGTGCTTTGTGGTTTTTCGGAATCAGCCCTCTTTTCACTTCTTTTTACAAATGTGACTACTACATAATAGATACAGCAACCAACAAGTACCGGGAGTGCAACCACGTCCAGGATAAGCATGAGCTTATTAAAGGTAGTCAGATTAGCAAACCATGCGGGCAGCCACTCGCCTATCTTTGCATTGTACATAAGGGAATCTGTAAAACCTTTTCCGTATGCTATGATCTCATGAGCATCATAAAGTGCAGTTCCCTTCGGCACCTTCCATGCCACATTAAAGATATCTATTCCTGTAAAGGGATAAATAAGCCATCCTGTTAAAACATAGTTTCGCACAAAATAAGGGAATGCGATTATAAATGCCAGAACTATGCACAAAATAAGCGGCTTTATTGCTTCCCTTTTTCTTCTGGTAATAATTCTGTAAATAGGATAAATGCTAAGAAGCATTAGAGGCGCTGCCGACAATTTGACTGTTGTCAGAAAAACTGACGTGATTGCAAGGAGCGCATGAGGAAGAAATGCTCTCTCATGCTCTGCGTAGAGATCAAGCCACCTGATAATTATGTTTAGAACGATAGTTGTCATAAACAGATCAGTAGCAGGAGAAACCATCTCATCAAATATCGTAAAGAGGTAATATACTGAAATGATCCTCACAAAATCTGATAATACGGGATATCTTCTCCTTACTATGTTCTTAAGCTCAACGCACTGCCAGCCAAGGAGCAAAGCGCAATATCCTGCCACCGCATGCATGGATTGACCAAGGAATCCAAAGCTGTAGAGTGCAGAAACCGCAAAAGAAGCGCTGTTGTATCCAAGTCTTAAGTGAAGATTACCAAGTCCGTATATAACGCCGTATTCCTCAATCCATCTGATAGCCTGTGCGTGATACAAATCTGAGTCATAATGCATAAGACCGTGAGATGTACCATAGGCCATAAGCAAAAATACAAATAGGTAAAGAAGGAATTCCAGCCTATCCATCGCTCCAAAGACGGTCTTTAGGTGCTCAGCAAGGTCTTCTCTGAACTGATATGCAAAGGCTACGCAGATCAGTATCAAAAACAAATTGGCGATAAGTCCCACTTTGTAAATAATACTAAAAACCTCTGCATAAACCGTTGCCGCAACTATTCCTGCCAGAAAATTGCTACCTTTTAGCTTAAATCTATAGACTGCTTTCTTTGTCCCTTTTTTGCTATACAGGTAGGCAACCTCCGCCATATTTCTCAGGATCACAAATCCTATTATGTAAGTTGTAACTAAAATATAGATCCAGTTTGCTATTACTGATACCATAAATTACTACTCCTTATTTCAGAATATAGTCCTTCATATATTTTTCTATGGCGTCATGCCAGTCAGCAAACATGAAATCAGATGTAAGCTTGAACATGTAGTTTTCAAGAATTGAATAAGCCGGTCTTGGTGCAGCCTGAGGATTCTTTGCTGAATACTCGGCACTTGTTACGTGATTAACCCTTGTGTTTTTACCTGCAATCCTGAATATCTCTTCGGTAAAGTCTGCCCAGTTTGTATCGCCCTCACAGGTTCCGTGGAAGAGTCCGTAGTTCTCTGTTTCGAGAAGGAAATGAATTGCTCTTGCAAGTTCATAAGTACTTGTAGGTGTTCCGAGCTGATCCATGACAACGCTTACTTCATCATATTTCTCAGAGAGGTTCATCATTGTCTTTACGAAGTTTTTGCCATCACCGTAGAGCCATGCTGTTCTGATAGTGAAGAATTCTTTTGAAAACTGCTCAACGAATTTCTCTCCGGCAAGCTTTGTTATACCGTATTTACTTACAGGTCCTGTAACATCAAACTCTGTGTAGGGCTTTGTTCCATCGCCTCTAAATACATAATCTGTTGAGATGTGAACGAGCTTTGCACCTGTCTCAGTTCCTGCAATTGCGAGGTTTCTAGGTCCTATTGCATTTATTTTATAGGCAAGATCAACATCGCTCTCCTGTGCATCTACAGCTGTGTAAGCTGCACAGTTGATGATCGCGTAGGGCTTAACTTCTCTTGCAAGGCTTGTTACGGCATCAACATCTGTTATATCCAGGGGAGTTATTCCTTCTCCCTTAAATACATCGGTATTTACCAGTTCATATTTTCCTTCGAGTTCTTTGTTGATCGCTCTGCCGAGCTGACCGTTACATCCTGTTACGATTATCTTCTTCATTTTGCTTCCTTTCTCCACTCATGCCATAAACGTGCATACGGACGACAATTTATGTCGTCCGTTTTATATGTTTGTTTATTATTCTCCAAGACCGTTCTCTATAGCACTAACAAGAGCATTCATTGCCTCCTGTTCATCGGGTCCTTCGCATTTAAATACCAGTTCATCGCCGCACTTTATACATGCTCCAAGAACACTCAGAACACTCTTGGCATTGGCTGAATTATCACCATACATAAATGTAATGTGTGATTTATAATTCATCGCTACTTTACATAGATTTCCTGCAGGACGCAGATGCAATCCTGTGGGATTTTTAATAACTACTTTCTGTGTGATCATATCTATTGTCCTTTATAAGATAAAATGCTTTACAGCATGACATTTTGAATTAGTTCCGCGAGCTTTTTGGCTTCTTCTTCGATAACAGCCTGATCCTTTCCTTCGATCATTACGCGTACAAGCGGCTCTGTGCCTGAAGGTCTGATGAGCACTCTGCCGTCTCCTGCAAATTTCTTGTTAAGCTCCTCGATTGCACTTGCGATCTCAGGATACTCCATGTAGTGATCCTTCTTGTGTGTAGGAACTGTCGCATTGTAAAGTGCCTGAGGCATTACCTCCATTACTTGTGAAAGCTCTGATAATTTCTTTCCTGTTTGCTTCATTACCTTCAAAAGGTGAAGTGCAGATAATAATCCGTCTCCGGTTGTATTGTCATCAAGGAAAATGATATGTCCTGACTGCTCACCGCCGAGGTTTGCTCCGATCTCTTTCATTCTCTCAAGAACATATCTGTCACCAACCTTGGTCTTTTCAATGTGGATGTTTTCTCTCTCGCCCATCTTGAAGAATCCGAGGTTACTCATAACTGTTGCAACGATAGTATCGTTTTTAAGTTCGCCGTTGTCCTTCATGTGCTTGCCGATGATAGCCATTATCTCATCGCCATCAACCATTTTACCGTTTTCATCAACAGCAAGGAATCTGTCAGCATCACCGTCAAAAGCAAGTCCGATATCTGCTTTTTCAGTTACGACTCTACCCATAAGCTCTTCCATGTGAGTTGAACCGCAGTTTGAATTGATATTTGTTCCGTCCGGATTAGTATGGATCGCGATAACTTCAGCCCCTGTCTGTCTGATAGTTTCAACTGAAGTGTATGAGCTTGCTCCTTCAGCACAGTCCATAACGATCTTGAATCCGTCAAGTCTTACATCAACGCATCCAAGGTTGTGATTGATGTATTCTTCTCTGGCATCAGTTCTGTTCTTGATCTTGCCGATTCCGGCACCGGTGGGCATCTTAACGCCTTCCATGTTGTTCTTTATGAGTTCTTCGATCTCATCTTCCATGGCATCGGGAAGTTTGAAGCCCTGTCCGTCAAAGAATTTGATTCCGTTAAATTCCATCGGGTTATGAGAAGCGGAGATAACAACTCCGGCATCAACTCTGTATTTCTTAGTAAGGTATGCAACTGCAGGTGTAGGAAGAACGCCTACATTTACTACATTTGCTCCTACTGAGCATGCACCTGCCATAAGTGCTGCTGCGAGCATATCTCCTGAAAGTCTGGTGTCGCAGCCAACCATGATAGTAGGTTTGTGCTGATTCTCCTTGGATAATACATACGCTCCAGCCTGTCCAAGCTGCATTGCAAGAAGTGGTGTAAGTTCATCGTTAGCAACTCCACGCACTCCGTCTGTTCCAAATAGTCTAGCCATTTTTTCCTCCAAAATCTAATCTTCAATCTTAGTAAGCTCCACATTCACGCTTACGGTATCACTTGTCGTAACACCTCCGGGAAGTGAGAGCGAAACTGTTGCTCCGTATGTACCTGAATAATCATCAGTGTTCTCATTGTCTGCAATGAGAGGAGCAATATCTATCGTGCCTGTTATATCAGAGCCCGATACCCCTGAAACGGTATTCTTAAGTCCCTTTATGCCAAGAGAAAATGTCTTGTCTGTATCTGAGACAATTTCTGCCTCATAACCTTCGGGAATATTTTCGAGGGCTATCTGATTATATGACACATCAATCGTCTTGTCACTTGCTGCTTCAATATGGGCTTCTACAGTGGCAATTCCGTTAAAGTCTTCATCGCCGAAGGAGACGCCTGAAGGAAGGTATCCGGACAAGTCAATGGTAGCTGTCAGATCTTCCTTTAATCCGGTAATATCAAGGCTTGTATCGGAAACAGAGATTTCCTCTATTCCTGAAAGAGTTGATGCTCTGCCGGCGATAAGTACGTCTTCAGGATCCTTCTCCATATTTCCGGTATACATATATCCGTCTGCCGGTATTCCTGTTATCTCATAGCTTACAGGAACTCTCTTTGTAGCAAGTATCGTTACACTCACACCAACAGATGAACTTGAAAGCTTGATCTTGTCTTTTGATATCTCTTCACCATCTATGTCATAGAGGTGGATTTCCGCATTTGTACCGATGTTTGTTGTATATCCTGTAACTTCAACATTAACTGATGCGGACGCAACACTCTCTATCACTGATTTTGCACCGCTTATTCTGATCTGGTTCTGATCGGTAGTAACATCGCCTATGATGTAGCCGTCAGAAACAGAACCGGTTGTTGTTGCGGATATTGCAATTGTTTTGGAAGCCTTATCTTCTACATTAAGTTTTAATGTATCTATGCTTCCGGATATGCTCTGAACCTGATTGACATATTTGTTTGTAGATAACTGAATGGCAACATTGACAGAGTCTCCGCTCTCTACCATCTCATCAAAATCAGCTATTGCCACGATGTTGTCCCTGTTTAAGGAATCAACGATCGATCTGGGCGCATAAACAGTAACCGTTGAAATGATATCTGTACCATCAAGTACTTCATAAACACGGTTATTATCCGTTATGCTGTTTGTATTCCTGAATGATACCTGGATATTGCTGAATCTCACAGAATCAACAGGATCGTTGATATTAGTCACCAGGAGCCAAAGAAGCGCGGCAAAAAACAGCGAAGCAATCTTTAACCCTAAGTTGGCTGTCAAATTGAGCTTCTTCATTTCGCCTTCACCTTCTTGTCTTTCATTTTCTTTTTCTTATCTTTTTTCTGTTCTGTTGTCTTGTTCTGTATCTGTCTTAAGCGCTCTTTTAATCTGTCGCTGTCTACTGCTCTCTCAAGTTCTCCCATATAAGCTACGCTTATTTTTCCGGTCTCTTCTGATACGATGATCGTGAGTGAGTCGGTAACCTCAGATACACCAACACCTGCGCGGTGTCTTGTTCCAAGCTCTTTTCCCAGCTCCATGTTATCCGAAAGAGGCAGGTAACAGGTCGCCGATGTTATTCTGTCACCTCTTATGATGACTGCACCGTCATGAAGAGGTGTGTTGTGTTCGAATATATTGATAAGCAGCTGACTTGTAACTATTCCGTCCACGTCGATTCCTGTTCTCTCGTATTCGGAAAGAGATGACATCTGCTCAATTACTATAAGTGCTCCGGTTCTGACCTTGGCCATTTCACCGCAGGCTCTTACTATCTCGTTTATTGTCTTATCCGAAAACCTTCCGGTCTCTGTTGCCTCTGTGAAATTGAAGAGTCCGTGAAAGAAGTTCTTTCTTCCGATTCCCTCAAGTGCCTTTCTAAGTTCCGGCTGCAGGATAACTACCATCGCGGTAACTGCTATTCCGAATACGTTCTGAACTATCCACAAAATGGTGGACATATTGAACGCCGCCGCAATTACTATAAAGACAACAATAACTACGACCCCTTTTAACAGGGACCATAGTCTCGTGTTCTTAGCCCAAACCAGTATATGGTAGATAAGGAAAGCTATGATGAGTATCTCGACTACATCAAGCACTCTCACCGACGGCATACGCAGGCTTGTCAGATTGTTTTCAAGAAAATAACCGATCTGCTGCATCTAAATCATTCGCCTCTGTCTCTGCCCCGATAGTCTCTTGAAGAATTTGCCTGATTGATTTTCTTCACTTTAGGTGCAGGTCTTGTAACCGACACCTTCGGAACAGCTTTTACATAATAATAATATTCGTCGTCCTCAAACTGAACGACCTCTATTCTGGTATAGTCCAGATTGAAAGCAAAAAATTGTAAAACCATAAGTAGCAATACACTGATCGCTGTCTGCAGGATCACTGCCGCGAACGAAAGTCCTGTTGTATAGAGAAGATCCCCTATAAGAAGGCATATGATGTTCACGAAAGCGCCGACAATAATGGCAATCGTCCATGAGTGGTCGACCGACATACGTCTGATAACATATACGACCGCTAGTGTTATTGCAAATGCAACTATAGTGATCCACATCTGCTTGTTGTTGAGAAGATCTGAAACAATGCTCTGGAACTGAAGTGCAGTCTCCTGCATATCCGATGCTGTAAGACCTGTTGCATTACCGGAAATGTAATTAACCATGTAAGAGACGATCACACCAAATGTCATTGATATGATGGATGTAGGTGTGCTCATAAGTCCAAGCGCTATCGGCATTACATAGGGCACATTCAAATAAAAGAACATTGGTGTAAGCATTACTGCCAGAGTATCCTTCGGCGAAAATCTGAAATACAGAAGGAACATCAAAAGAAACAGAATAAGAGCAATCCCTGCACACTGCAGTGATAATTTATAAAGATGTGCCAAAATAAAACCGGAACAAAGAAGCACCATAAAATTCCCGGGCATTATGGAACACAGAAGTGAAGCCATAAGCAAAATGGGCAGCTTCGTCAAACCGGTCTGATATCCGATTTTATTTCCTATCATGGTCAATGCTATAAGTGAAAGCAAAAATTTCCATAAATAGGTGATATAAATTTCATATTTTACATAAAAGCTTTTGATATATTCCCGTAGTTCAAGTAAAGTCGTCATCTTGATTATTCCTTTTCATACATTTTTCCAAGTCTTTTAAGACAGGAGTAGTATGCTCTCATACTTCCACGCATTTTTCCATATCTTATGGAATATACTATGTACGAAATCACTGAATATACGGCTACAAGAGCAATGTAATATAACAGATATTTTCTGGCGGCTCCGATGATATCAGTATTATAGATATCCTGAAGCACATCAGAAAAATGATACATCACATATGCAGCGACCAGTATCAGATATACAATGGTGGCGCTTATTATTGACTTAAGCACCTGAAATCCGACATAGTCGCTGCGAAAATACGAATTTATAGCGTTATTCTTTTTCCCCTCATGCTGCTCGTAAGCAGCCATCCTGGTCATCAGGATCACACGCTCCTCGTTTAACATAATCTCCTCATGTTTTCAAGAACTTCATACCTGATTTAGCATCAGGCTTCTGTGCCTTCTTTGCAATTTCAGCAGCAAGTGCCTGCTGTTTTGCCTTCACTGTATTACTAAGCTCATTGGTAACCGAAGCTTTACATTTCGCACAAAGTCTTCCTGTCTGAATCCTTGCGCCACAATTCTCACAGGTAATCTGAATAGGTGAATTCTCAGTAAACATAAGTCTCTCTTCAAGGATCCACTTCTTAAGCTGCTTTGTAGTTACATTGCAATCTTCAGATATCTGCTTTAATCCGCTTCCCGGATTCTCGTCGATATACTTTTTAACCTCCTGAAATTTGTCTTCCAGTTCTTTCTTGCAGTTTTCACAAATAACATCTCCTGCAATGTAGTTAAACATCTTTCCGCATTTCGCACAGTTTTTAATGTTACTCATATAAACCTCCTAGCCTCGGCCGTTTATACAACCTGACCAATCGCAAGGGTTACAAAATATATTCTCTTTACTCCTTTATCTCTAAACACTTTTGCAACCGCATCCAATGTAGCACCAGTCGTATATATGTCGTCAATAAGGATAATACAATTATATTTTACTTCATTTTGGGCTATATTAAAAGCCTTTTTCAAATTAGCCTTTCGCCCCTTTTCATCCAGAATTTTCATAGGCACGGTATTTTTGCAGCGCTTTATTATCTGCATATCAACCGGTATTCCGAGTTCTTTCCCCATGGTTCCAGCAAGGACTGCTGCCTGGTTATAGCCGCGAATGCGCTCTTTTCTCCTGTACATGGGAACCGGGATAAGAGCATCAGGTCCAAGCCTCTTTATCACATCGCCCAGATGCTTTCTCATCTCTTCTGCATAAAACGCGGCATATTCCTGTCTGCCCGAATATTTAAATCTGTAGATAGATCCCGATACGGATCTGTATTTAAAAAGCGAATATCCTCTGTCAAAGTAGTGCCTTGTTTTCTCACAATCAGAGCAATACTGCGCTTCTTCGTTTTTAATTGGTTTTCCGCATTTAAGGCAGGTACTGCCTCTTACGATCTTAATGTTTTTTCTGCATCCTTCATGGATGAGCGCACCCCCTGTGGTTATCCTGTCGCACACAGGACATCTTCTGGGGTAAAGAAGAGATACTGCCATCTCCTTTATCTGCTCAATCTGCACCTGATACCTCCATTATCCGTTTCTTTAATCCCGTATATCTCTTAAGCTGCTCCTCGTTATCAACCATTTCATGAACAGTGTTTTCACTTCCAAGGATAACTACGCAGTTTTTGGCTCTTGTCACTGCTGTATACAAGAGGTTCCTGTTAAGTAGCATCCTTGGTCCTCCAAGAAGAGGGAGGATAACTGCCGGATACTCAGAGCCTTGGGACTTGTGAATTGTTATCGCATAGGCAAGCTCTAATTCGTCTATTTCTGTAAAGGGATATCTTACGCATCTTCCCTCATCAAATTCGACAGTCAGCTCTTTCATTCTCTCATCAATTTCCTTGATGGTTCCCATGTCACCGTTGAAAACTCCCATTCCCTTCTCAGTGACAATTCCGTATTTTCCGAGCACTTCCCACTCAGCCTGATAGTTATTTCTTATCTGCATGACCTTGTCGCCTTCTCTGACAACTCTGTCTCCATGCACGTATTCTTTTTTTGATCTGTCAACGGGGTTTAAGTACCTCTGCAGAACAACGTTCAGGCTCTCAGCGCCAAGTGGTCCTCTCTTCATAGGGGTAAGAACCTGTATGTCCTCACTTCTTGCATTGACGTACCCCGGGAGCTTTTCCTTTATGAGCTGTATCATGTGCTTGTATATTACATCAGCATTATTTCTTGATAAAAAGAAAAAGTCTTTGCTCTTGTTGTCCATCACAAAATGCTCGCCGTCTTTTATATGGTGCGCATTCATGACGATATCACTCTGCTTTGCCTGTCTGAAAATCTTCTGAAGAGTAATGGTCGTAAACATCCCCGAATCTATAAGGTCGTACAGAACCTGTCCGGGGCCAACGCTTGGAAGCTGCGAACTGTCACCTACAAGGATGAGGTGCGTTCCCGGAATTACAGCCTTAAGGAGCGCATTAAAAAGATGCATATCCACCATGGACATTTCATCGATTATTATCGCATCTGCTTCCAAAGGGTTCTCCGAATTTTTCTCGAAGCGGATCCTTTCTCTTCCCTTGTCGCCATTCTCATTCTGTGTAGGGATCCCTCCAACTCCAAGGAGTCTGTGGATAGTCTGGGCTTCATAGCCTGTTGCCTCAGTCATGCGCTTTGCAGCTCTGCCTGTTGGTGCAGCAAGAAAGATATCCATGTGCTGTGAAGCATAATATCTGATGATCGTATTTATAGTTGTTGTCTTACCTGTTCCGGGTCCTCCTGTGATGATGACAACTCCGTTTTTAGCACTTGCGATCGCAGCCTGTCTCTGGAGGTCATCAAGCTCTATCCCTCTTTCTTCTTCAATCTTTTTTATCTCGCTTGCAAGGTCTCTGTTTTCATCCTGCCTCATAGACAGATTGAGCTCTCTTAGCATAACTGCTATGCCCTGCTCCTCATAAAAATACGAAGCAGCATAGACCTGATCCTCGTCCTTGTAGATAAGTTTTCGCTCAACCATGAGATTATCCATCTGAGTCTGAACCATATCTCTTTCGACTCTAAGGAGTTCTGCGCTCTTTTTTATAAGCATCTCTTTTGGCAGATAGCTGTGTCCGTCCGCAGCAGATTCAAGGAGCGTGTATAATATTCCGCTCCTTATTCTGAAATCGGAGTCCACACTGATCCCGACCTTGCCCGCTATTTCGTCCGCGGTTTTAAAACCTATTCCGTCTATGTCATCTGCAAGCTTATACGGGTTTTCTTTTATAACCTGATACACTCCCGCACCATACTTTTCATATATTCTGACTGACATATTTCCAGATATTCCATATCCTGCAAGGAAAACCATGGCATCACGCATCTCTCTTTTTTCATAGAGCTGCACTGATATATCTCTTGCTTTTCTCTCGCTAATACCCTTGATCTCCGCTAGTCTCTCGGGTTCATCTTCAATTATCCTGAAGGTATCGTCGCCGAATTTTTTTACGATCTTCCTTGCCATGACTTCGCCGATACCCTTGATCGCACCGGAACCAAGGTAGCGCTCGATAGACTCTGCATCATCAGGAATAGAGACTTCGTGCTCAGTCACCTTTAGCTGCTCGCCGTAAACAGGATGCTCTATCATCTCTCCCGTTAGCTTTAGCGTATCTCCCGTGTCCACATCATGGAATGTTCCAACGCAGGTTATCTCTTCGCCATCGGAAATAAAAACCATTACTCCGTAACCGTTTTCCGCATTCCTGTATATAAAATGATCTACATATCCCTTAAAAACTTCCATTTTTCTAAAAGAATTCCCTTCTTTTCACATAAAAAGACTGCCACTTATAGTTTAATGGCAGCCCCTCAAATATCAATTATTTATTTTACAGATCATAAGTGCGCTTCATATTTTCATAAAGCATCTGCGCAAGTCCTGTGCTCTGCTTGTCAGAAGCTGTGGATGATATATCCTGGATTGCAAAATCCTTAAAGTAATTAACAAGTGTTCCCATTGAGCCCTTGTCATCATCCTTGGAAAAGACTTTGTTTGTCTCCTCATATCCCTTGAAAATCTGCTCAAGCATATATGCCTCGAACTGTTTGCAGGCACTCATGAGTTCTTCATTTATTTCTTCCTTGTCGCCGTTTTTTGCGGCAGTATCGACTTTTGTTTTTGCATCGCTTACCATTTTGGATGCATTATCAATAGCCTTGCTGGTCGCAAACTGCGATATTCCCGATACATTTAAAGAATTTAGATCAAGAGCCATAAGCTACCTCATTATCTCTTAAGTCCGTTTGCTGTCTGCATCATCTCATCTGTTGTGGTGATAGCCGTTGAGTTCATTTCATAAGCACGCTGTGCAACGATGAGGTTAACCATCTCTGTCGCAACATTTACATTTGATCCCTCAAGATATCCCTGAACGATCACGCTTCTTGTAATTCCTGCTGTTGTTGCCTCAGGAAGAGGATCTCCACTTGCGGGAGTTACTGAAAAGCTTGTATCACCTGTTCTCTCAAGACCTTCAGGATTCCTGAACTGGAAGAGCGCTATCTGTCCGATATCCACTCTGTTCTGGTTCTGATCAAGGTAGTAAAGTGCACCTTCCTGATCGCAGATAATATCTGTTGCTTTAACCACGTTGGAATTTACTGTAATAACATTGCCGTCTATTCCAAGAACCGGGTTACCTTCTGATGTGGTAAGCTCAAGAGCACCGGCTTCAGTAAGCGCCCAAACAAAGTTACCGTTTCTGGTATATCTGGTATTTGCTTCGTTTATCGTAGTTGCATCTGTTGAGTATGCAAAAAATCCGTCGCCCTGGATCGCAAATGCAGAGGATGAATCATTATCCTGCAAGCTTCCCTGTGTAAAATACTGGTTGATGGATGAAACTCGTACACCGAGTCCTACATCTGAATTAACAGGTGATCCTGTTGTCTGAACAGTTTTTGTTTTAAGTTCCTGATATAAAAGTGACTTAAACTTGGCACTCTGAGCCTTGTAACCGGCTGAGTTTACGTTAGCCAAATTATTCGCAATAGTATCAACATTAGTCTGCTGTGCATTCATTCCTGAAGCAGCTGTCCATAAACTTCTAACCATAAATTACCTCCTGGCCCGAAAGCTTTACATAGTTTTCCAAATAGTTTATCGGATTAAACAATCTAAAACTTTACCCTGTTATCAGGTAATTCTTCCAAGCTGATTCACGGCTATATCAAGGGTGTCATCCTCAGACTGCATAGCCTTAGAGTTAGTTTCATAATTTCTCTGAATAGCAATGATATTAACAAATTCATCAACGACACTTATGTTTGATGATTCCAGATATCCCTGATTGACCGATGCATTGGCCTCAGCTGCGGTTGTGCTTACAACCTGTGCTCCGCCATCACCTATGATAAATGAATTGTCCTGATATCTCTGCAAAAACTGCACATTATCAAAACGGGCAACCTGTATCGTAGATACTACGTTACCATTCTGTACGATGCTGCCGTCTCCAAGAATGGTCGTATCCTGTATTGGATCAATCTGAATGGGATTATTGTTGACATCCAAAACGTTATTTCCTTCGGTGGTCACAAGATAACCATCCTCTGTTACATAGAAATTACCGTCTCGGGTATATTTAATAAGATTACCTGCATCCGGATCGTTTGTTCCGTAGGAGGTAGCAAAAAAGGCATTCCCACCAGCTCCCATGTTGTCATTAACTGTTCCGTCATCTGTTGTGGGAATTCCATTATTAAGAGCGAGGTCAAACTTGCGCCCTGTAGATTGCAGCGCGCCCTGTTCAAAATTGGTATAAGATCCTTCAAGCTTAACTCCGGGATTCATAAGTCCAAGCTGCGTAGCCGTCCATGGCGCATCAGTATAGTCCTTGATCTTAAGACCAAGAAGATCACGGAACGATCTGCTTACAGAGCGTTCCTCCTTAAAGCCCGTGGAATTGGCATTGGCGAGATTATTAGTCTCAATGTCCATGCGCTTTTGTTCAGTAATCATTCCAGTGTAAGCTGTGTACAGACCTTTTACCATATTTTCCCCTCGCAATCATTAAATTCTTTTATACTTCGCGATAGCCTGCAAGAAACTCTACATATCTGCCGGTTCCAATGGCAACTGCTGTCATGGGATCCTCTGCAGTCACAGTGTTGATGCCGGTCTTGGATGCAATAAGGTCATCCAGTCCGCGAAGAAGGCTTCCGCCACCGGTGAGCACGATACCTCTGTCAGCGATATCAGCTGCAAGTTCCGGAGGAGTCTTCTCAAGAACACTATGTATAGCTTCAACAATCTGTGCTGTTGTTTCTCTTAATGCTTCTTCTGTTTCTTCTGAAGATACTTTGACCGTCTTGGGAAGACCTGTTACAAGGTTACGTCCCCTTACATCCATATAATCAGCTTCTGCTCTGGGATAAGCAGCACCGATCTTGATCTTGATATCTTCAGCTGTTCTCTCACCGATAAGAAGGTTATGCTTCTTACGCATATATCTTACGATAGCTTCGTCAAAGTCATCACCTGCGATCTTAACAGAAGTACTTACAACTGTACCGCCAAGTGAGATAACTGCTATATCTGATGTACCACCGCCTATATCAACGATCATGTTTCCGCAAGGCTTGGTGATATCAATACCTGCACCTATAGCTGCTGCGATAGGCTCTTCAATGATACGAACATCTCTTGCGCCTGCCATAAGTGTGGCATCTTCAACTGCTTTACGTTCTACTTCGGTAACTCCACTGGGAACGCAAACAGCTATAAGAGGCTTTCTGAATGTTCTGTGTCCTATAGCTTTGGTGATGAAATACTTCATCATCTGTTCAGTTACTTTGTAATCAGAGATAACACCCTGTCTCAAAGGTCTTACGGCTACAATATTGCCGGGTGTACGTCCAAGCATAAGACGGGCATCCTCGCCGATAGCCTTGATCTTTTCTGTGTCTCTGTCGTAAGCAACAACTGAGGGCTCCTTAAGTACAACGCCCTTTCCTCTAATATAAACCAGTATGCTGGCTGTTCCTAAATCTATTCCAATATCTGTGTACTGCATGAAATCTACTACCCCTTTCTATGGCCATACATGCGTGTATCCAAATTATCACAATCTTCCTCAAATAGCCATTATAAACCATAGGGGCAACTTTTAAAATATGTAAACACAAAATTTTCACACGGGTACATTCTTTTCCCTTTTTATATATCGGACGCACTTAATAAAAACTTTATAGTTTTTCCTAAATTTTTTTATTTTTTCTCAAGCATTTTCTTTATGTATTTACCGGTATAAGAGCCCTTTGCCTTGGCCACCTGTTCAGGAGTTCCCTGAGCAACGACGGTTCCGCCGCCGCTTCCGCCTTCGGGTCCCATATCTATGATATAATCTCCTGTTTTTATAACATCAAGATTGTGCTCTATTACTACAACAGTATTGCCGTTTTCCACTAGCTCATGAAGGATTTTTACAAGCTTCTGGACATCTGCAAAATGAAGTCCCGTTGTAGGCTCATCCAAAATATATATTGTTTTTCCGGTGCTTGCTCTTGAAAGCTCTGTTGCGAGCTTTATTCTCTGGGCTTCACCGCCGGATAGCTCTGTTGATGGCTGTCCGAGTTTTACATATCCAAGTCCGACATCGTAGAGAGTTTTTATTTTTCTCTTTATGGTCTTAATGTTTTCAAAGAAAGGAAGTGCTTCTTCAACTGTCATATCAAGCACATCATAGATGCTCTTTCCCTTGTACTTAACTTCGAGGGTTTCTCTGTTGTATCTCTTTCCTCCGCACACTTCACAGGGTACATATACATCAGGTAAGAAGTGCATCTCTATCTTGATGATTCCGTCGCCGCCGCAGGCTTCGCATCTTCCGCCCTTTACATTGAAGGAGAATCTGCCCTTCTTATAACCTCTTGCCTTTGCATCGGGTGTTCCTGCAAAAAGATCTCTTATCATGTCAAACACGCCTGTATAGGTTGCAGGATTTGACCTGGGAGTTCTTCCTATAGGAGACTGGTCTATGGCAATGACTTTATCAAGCTGTTCTATTCCGTCGATCCCCTTGTGTTTTCCGGGAATGCATCTTGCTCTGTTAAGGTCTCTCTCCAGATGCTTGTAGAGGATCTCATTTACAAGTGAGCTCTTTCCGGAGCCTGAAACACCTGTGACGATTGTGAGCACGCCAAGAGGGAACTTTACATTTATATTCTTAAGGTTGTTTTCCTGCGCACCCTTTACCGTGAGCCACCCTGTAGGCTTTCTTCTGACACTGGGAACATCTATCTTTAGCTTACCTGACAGGTACTGTCCTGTGATAGATTCAGGGACCTGCATTATCTCTTCTGCAGTGCCTGCTGCCACAATCTGTCCTCCGTGTGATCCGGCTCCCGGTCCAACATCCACGATATAGTCAGCAGCTCTCATAGTATCTTCATCATGTTCAACTACTATCAGTGTATTTCCAAGATCCCTTAAGTTTTTAAGAGTGTTTAATAGCTTATCATTATCCCTCTGATGAAGTCCTATACTGGGCTCATCAAGGATATAGCAGACGCCGCACAGTCCTGATCCGATCTGGGTAGCAAGCCTTATTCTCTGGGCTTCACCGCCTGATAGTGTCCCTGTTGCCCTTGAAAGCGACAAGTAGTCAAGGCCGACATCAACAAGGAATCCTACTCTTGCTCTTATTTCCTTAAGGACCTGTGCACCTATCATTTCCTGCTGCTTAGTAAGCTTGAGGTTTTCCAGATAGTCGTGAAGTTCCTTAATTGAAATTGAAGTGATCTCATAAATATTCTTGTCATCAATAGTTACGGCAAGTGATTCTCTCTTAAGTCTCTGTCCCTTGCACAGCTGGCAGGGAGTGATCCTCATATACTGCTCGTACTCTGCTTTTTGCTGCTCAGAAAAAGTCTCTTTGTATCTCTGCTCAACATTCTTAACAAGTCCGTCGAAGAGAACAGGATATTTTCCTTCTCCTCTCTGTCCCTTGTATTCGACTATAACCTGCTTGTCTGCACCGTTTATCAGCATGTTTCTGACTTTTGCAGGGAGTTTTTCAAAAGGAGTATCAAGGCTGAATTTGTATTCCTTTGCAAGAGCGCGGAGCACAGCATTGGTGAAGCTTCCTTCCTTTGAGGATGAAGCCCAGCCTGTTACCTGAAAACAGCCTTCATTAATTGAAAGCGAAGGATCAGGTATCATGAGCTCAGAATCAAATTCCATCTTATATCCAAGTCCTGTACATTCAGGGCAGGCACCAAAGGGATTGTTAAATGAAAAGCTTCTTGGCTCGATCTCCGGAATACTTATTCCGCAATCAGGACATGCAAAGTTCTGGCTGAAGTTCATTGGTTCCTTATCGATAACATCTACCGTGAGAAGGCCGCCAGCAAGTCCGAGTGCATTTTCGATGGAGTCAATCAGTCTGCTCCTTGTTTCCTCCATATCATCTCTTATAACGAGTCTGTCGACGATGACTTCGATATTGTGCTTGATGTTCTTATCAAGCTTTATCTCTTCCGAGAGATCATACTGGCTATCATCAACTCTTACGC
>Ga0310691_10002013_pt1 | contig 28719 bp, 17 predicted proteins | sample 176DNAGHGlowgp2_FD_203887 | JGI IMG/M metagenome (GOLD analysis project Ga0310691, IMG submission 203887) | Sheep rumen microbial communities from Palmerston North, Manawatu-Wanganui, New Zealand - 1766 DNA GHGlow gp2 (v2) (version 2) | ecosystem: Host-associated > Mammals > Digestive system >... | reverse complement strand
GATGCAGGTCTTGCGTATAAGCGTCACTTCCCTGCCATCAACTGGCTGACAAGTTATTCGCTCTATACCGATTCCCTGGCTTCCTGGTTCGAAGAGAATGTTTCTCCGGAGTGGAACAGCAACCGTGCCCGCATGATGCTGATCCTGCAGGAGGAAGCGGAACTTGAAGAAATCGTGAAGCTCGTCGGTATGGACGCGCTCTCTTCCACTGACCGTCTGAAGATGGAAGTTGCAAGATCGATCCGTGAGGACTTCCTGCACCAGCTGGCCTTCCATGAGGTCGATACCCACACTTCCCTGAAGAAGCAGGACTTCATGATGAAGCTCATCCTGGATTACTACGATAAGGCGTCCGGCGCACTGGAAATGGGCGCCGACATTGAAGCGCTGGTTGCTCTCCCCGTTCGTGAGAAGATCGGCCGTTTCAAGTACATCACCGAAGACGACTGTGAGAATGAATATGTCTCCATCGGTGCACAGCTGGCATTCGAACTGTCCGAGCTGCTGAACAAGGAGGATTAAGACATGGCAAAAGAGTACCGTACCATAAGTGAAGTCGCCGGACCGCTGATGATGGTCCGTGGTGTCACGGATGTAAGTTATAACGAGCTCGGAGAGATCGAGCTCAGTAACGGCGAGAAGCGCCGCTGCCGTGTTCTCGAGATCGACGGCACGAATGCCCTCGTCCAGCTCTTCGAGAGCGGCGCCGGCATTAACCTTGCAGAAAGTAAAGTCCGATTCTCCGGAAAGCAGATGGAGCTTCCGGTAAGTAAGGATATGCTGGGCCGTGTATTCGACGGTCTCGGACGTCCGATCGATGACGGTCCGGAGATCATCCCGGAAAAGAGGCTCGATGTAAACGGTCTCCCGATGAATCCGGCTGCCAGAAACTTCCCGAACGAGTTTATCCAGACCGGCGTTTCCGCCATCGATGGCCTGAATACTCTCGTACGTGGCCAGAAGCTCCCGATCTTCTCCGCATCCGGTCTTCCGCATGCGAACCTCGCTGCCCAGATCGCCCGTCAGGCGAAGGTACGTGGCACCGATGAGAAGTTCGCCGTAGTATTCGCCGCCATCGGTATCACCTTCGAGGAAGCGAACTTCTTCATGGACAGCTTTAAAGAGACCGGTGCGATCGACCGTACAGTGCTTTTCATTAATCTGGCGAATGACCCGGCCGTTGAGCGTATCGCGACCCCGCGTATGGCGCTTACCGCTGCGGAATATCTGGCCTTCGACCTGGACATGCACGTGCTGGTTATCCTTACCGATATCACGAACTACGCAGACGCTCTCCGTGAGGTTTCCGCCGCTCGTAAAGAAGTCCCGGGCCGCCGTGGTTATCCGGGTTACATGTACACCGACCTTGCGTCCCTGTACGAAAGAGCCGGCCGCCAGAAGGGCAAGAACGGATCCATCACCATGATCCCGATCCTGACCATGCCTGAGGACGATAAGACCCACCCGATCCCGGACCTTACCGGATATATCACAGAGGGTCAGGTCATCCTGTCCCGTGAGCTTTACAGAAAGGGCGTTATGCCGCCGATCGACGTACTTCCTTCCCTGTCCCGTCTGAAGGATAAGGGTATCGGTGAAGGCAAGACCCGTGAGGACCACAGTAATACCATGAACCAGCTCTTCTCCGCTTATGCACGTGGTAAAGAGGCGAAGGAACTCATGGTCATCTTAGGTGAAGCGGCCCTGACCGATATGGATAAGCTCTACGCGAAGTTCTCCGATGCATTCGAGAAAGAATATGTATCCCAGGGCTTCAATCAGGACAGAGATATCGAAGAGACATTGGACCTCGGCTGGAAGCTTCTCCGTATCCTTCCGAGATCGGAGCATAAGCGTATCAGCGACAAGCTCCTCGACAAGTACTACGACGAGAAAAAGTAAGAAAGAGACGGAAGAGACATGGCTACCGCGAATGTAAATCCGACCAGAATGGAACTGACGCGCTTGAAGAAGCGTCTGGTTACCGCGCGCCGCGGACATAAGCTTCTGAAGGATAAGCGTGACGAACTCATGCGCCAGTTCCTCGAAGCGGTCCGTGAGAACAAGCGTATCCGACGCGAGGTGGAAGCCAAGCTCGAAGTAGCCAACCAGCATATGTCCGTCGCCCGCTCCCTGATGAGCAACCAGGCGATCGCCGTCGCCATGATGTACCACAAGCAGAGCATGTCGCTCGAAGTGTCCGAGAAGAACGTCATGAGCGTGAAGGTCCCTGTCTTTAAGGCACAATACAAGACAGCCGATGAGGGCGATATCTACTCTTACGGTTATTCTTTTACTCCGATCGACCTAGATGATGCGATCCTTGCGCTGTCGGATATCATGCCGGACCTGATCGCTCTGGCCGAGATCGAGAAGAAGTGTCAGCTTATGGCTTCCGAGATCGAGAAGACACGCCGTCGTGTTAACGCTCTGGAGCATGTCATGATCCCGGATTATGAGGAGAAGATCCGCTACATCACCATGAAGCTCGATGAGAGCGAGCGTTCTGCTACGACCCGTCTCATGAAGGTCAAGGATATGATGATCGAGAAGACCATCCGCGAACGTCAGGCCCGCAATCAGGCACTGGACGCGCAAATGGACGAAGCGGACTGATTTTTTCCTCCGTCTTTTAGGTAAAGAAGGCAGGTACGAGCTCTATGTTCTGGTTGTGGTTCTGGTTCAAACGCTATCAGATGGCCAAGAACGGCGAAACGATCGAGCCCGCTACTTTCCGCCAATATATAGGCGCACTGTGCATACTGATGTTTCTGTCTCTGACCTTAGTCATCACGTTCGCCCTCTGCCTCTTTTTCATATTCTTCCCCTATACGGGAAGTTTCGATGATTTCTATCCGAGCGGGACAGTGAACTGTTATATCAGCCGTGCCAGTGACACCTACGGATATACGCTCACGCTCATTACTGAAGAAGACGGAGCGATCCTGACCACACCATTAACGAAAGCACGCTATCAGGAGATGGATTATCTGTGCAAGAATGAACCATCGACCCTCTATTGCCTGAACACCTATCACACGGGAAAAGGCAGCACGTTTATCTCCACCTATGACGACCAGACCACGGACGAAGCCTGGCAGGACTATAAGGCCGCGACGCAGCAGAGCTCGATCCATAAGAACACCGCAGGGATCGTTGCGCTCATTATTCTCACGCTGCCGCTTCTTATATTCTGTATTGGTCTGCTGATGAAGATCATCAAGGAGATCCGCAGCCACCGCTCCGCGAAAGCCATCGAGGCCTCCATCGCCGAAAGGAAGTCAGAAGAATTTGCATCAACCACCGAGGAAGGTACATCCGGTCTCATTCCATCGGCTACTGGAAGCATCGGTCTTCCCCTACCCGCTTCTGCCTTCGACAGTACTTCCGAGGTATCGGAAACTTTATCCGCTACTCCCGACCCTGTAGCAGCAGACACCGCCTCGGATCCTTTACTTCAAGACGATCTGTCCGACGAGATCGATGCCTTTGATCCCGGAAATGCCTCCTGGCATAAATAATCACTTCTTCCCCAGAAGTGGAGCGGATACGCGCGGCAGGATCCCCTGCATGTGTGCCAGGATCACGCCGTAATTCGTGATCGGCACGCCGGCATTCTGGCAGATACGGATGCGGTGCATCATCTCACGCGGATTCAGCATGCAGCCTCCGCAGTGGATCACGAGGTCGAAATCCCGGAGATCATCCGGGAAGGAATCACCGGAGGACCACTCGAAGTGGAAGTCCTTGCCTGTTGTTTTCTCGATCATCTTCGGAAGCTTCACCGTGCCGATATCGTTACACTGGCGGTGATGGGTACATCCTTCCGAGATCAGGATGCGGGCACCACTTTCAAGGGTATCCAGAAATCTTGCCGACAGTATCGCCTCTCCGAGGTCACCCTTATACCGTGCGAACAGCATCGAGAACGATGTCAGCGGGATCTCCTCCGGTACAAGCTCATTCACTTCTTTAAAGGCCTGACTGTCCGTAACGACGAGTTTCGGTGCTTTGGCCAGAGAAGAGAGTACCTTGGGGATCTGCGGAACCTGTGTCACGATGCCGATGGCACCGGTATCGAGAATCTCCCGGAGCGTCTGCTGCTGTGGAAGGATCAGACGTCCCTTCGGTGCGGATTCATCGATCGGCGTGACCAGTACGACGATATCCCCCTCGGAAATCAGATCAGAGATGATTTTCCTTCCGTTACTTGGATCCACCACCAGATGGGCCACCATCTCCTTGAGATCCGTAATGTTGATCTTATCGGATGCCGACACCCAGATGCTGTCCTTGGAGACCTCTCTCGTGCGCCCTTTTCCGATACGCTGGGAAATCAGATCCAGCTTGTTATATACCGTGATGTACGGGAGATTTCTCTCCTCGAACATCTTCTTCAGCATACGGTCGCCGTCCGTCATACCGATCGTTCCATCCACTACAAGGATCGCGATATCGACCTTCGCCATGACCTCTTTACACTTCTCGATACGAAGTATCCCCAGTTCCCCTTCATCGTCCATGCCGGGAGTATCCACGATCATGACAGGTCCGAGAGGAAGAAGCTCCATCGCCTTATATACTGGATCGGTCGTCGTTCCCTTCACATCGGAAACGATGGCGATCTCCTGATTGGTAAAAGCATTGACCACGCTGGATTTGCCGGCATTTCTCATGCCGAAGAACCCGATATAGATGCGCTCGCCGCGCGGCGTCGAAGATAATTCCATAACTTCTCTTCCTCCCTAAGTCCGGCTAGGAACATTGTACAGGAAAGGACCACCTTTTCTCAACCCTTCCCCTCTTCTGAATCTGTCCGTGTCTCTTTCCCTAAATTGTGGTACATTAGAAGTAACTCATGAGGGGTATGGGTAAGGAGGATTTCACATGAAGATCCGTTTTGAGGGGCTAACGAAGAGATTTCCCAACAGAAATAAGAAGATCAAGGCCGAGGTCGTGGCCGTGGATCACTTCACTTTCGAGATCCCCGACGGCAAACTCGTCGGTCTTCTCGGTCCGTCAGGCTGTGGCAAAAGCACTGCCCTGAATCTTATCTGCGGTCTGGAGACGCCGACCGAAGGCCGCATCTACTTCGATGATGACGATGTCACTGACATCCCGGCCGAGAACCGCGGTGTCGGCATGGTCTTCCAGAGTTACGCCCTCTACCCGCATCTCAATGTAAGGAAGAACATCATGTTCCCCCTTCAGAACTTAAAGGGCGAGCAGAAAATGACGAAAGAGCAGATGGAAGCCAAAGCCCTCGAAGCGGCCAAGATCGTACAGATCGAGGAGCTGATGGACAGGAAGCCGAACGAGATGAGTGGGGGACAGCAGCAGCGTGTCGCCATCGCCCGTGCCCTTGTGAAGATGCCACGCGTACTTCTTCTCGATGAGCCTCTTTCGAATCTGGATGCCCGTCTTCGTATCCAGACCCGTGAAGAAATCAAGCGGATCCAGAACGAAACGAAGATCACTACAGTATTCGTCACCCACGATCAGGAGGAGGCGATGAGTATCTCCGACCTGATCGTCGTCATGAAGGACGGCGCCATCCACCAGATCGGGAAACCACAGGAAGTGTATGACCAGCCCACGAACCTCTTCGTTGCCAAATTCCTCGGCACACCACCGATCAATGTTTTTACCGGTAGAATAGAAGGAGGGAAACTCTGTATCGGACAGGAAGAGATCCTTGGTAAAGACTACGTCAAGGACACATCTGATCAGGAAGTCTATATCGGCATCCGCCCGGAAGGATTCGTCCTTCGCGAAGGAAAAGATGGCAGACTCGACGGGAAGAACGGCGTCTTCTCTGCTTCTCTTCTGGCCGTCGAAGTCATGGGTCGAGACACAAGCGTAGTCTTCTCCCACAGCATGTCCGAGATAGAAGGAACACGCCACCGTGCCATTGTCTCTTCCGACAACCAGATCGATCCGGAAAGCCAGATAGTCAGCTTCGACCTGAACCCGAAGAAAGTCTTCGTATTCTCGAAGGAATCCCAGGAGCGTCTGATATGAGCGCGCATGTAGACAATCAGGAATCCGGCCGCTCCTCGATCACGGGCAAGCCCACATACAGGAAGTCCTCCACCCTTACGAAGCTGAAGAGCCTGAAGGCATGGCTGTATCTTCTGCCGGCACTTCTGTTTCTCGGGATCTTCATGGTCTATCCCCTAATCGATGTACTGATCTATTCCTTCGAGGAAGGGTATAACTCTGCATCCCAGACCTCTTTCGGAACCGGCTGGTTCAACTACGCCTACGTTCTCCACGATCCGTATTTCCTGCAGGCCGTAAAGAACACATTCATCATCGTCATCATCACGGTACCGCTGTCGACCCTTCTTGCCCTGCTGATCTCATTAGGGCTCAACTCCATCAAGAAACTCAAGGAAGTCTTCCAGACGATCTTCTTCCTTCCCTACGTAACGAATACCCTGGCTGTCGGTCTGGTCTTCATGATCATGTTCAAGAAGACACCCTATACCGACGGTCTCATCAATATGATCCTGGCCGTATTTAAGACCGGCCCCATCGACTTTATCGACGGCCCCTACTGGGCGAAGATGTTCGTCATGTGCTTCTACACCATATGGGTCGTTCTCCCCTTTAAGGTCCTGATCCTGACCTCCGCACTTGCCTCGGTCGACGAAGTATATTACAAGGCCGCCCGGATCGACGGCACTTCGCGGTTCCGCCAGTTCACACACATCACTCTTCCGATGATCTCCCCTATGATCTTCTATCTCGTGATCACAGGCTTCATCGGCGCCTTCAAGGCTTATTCCGACGAGGTCGCCATCTTCGGCACGAACCTCAACTCCGCCGGCATGAACACCATCGTCGGCTACGTCTACGACATGCTCTACGGCGACTCGGGCGGATACCCGTCCTACGCCGCCGCTGCCGCGCTGATCCTCTTCGCCATCGTGTTCACCATCACGGTCGTGAACCTTCTGATCAGCAAGAAAACATCCATACGGTAAAGGAGGTGGACCTGATGCATGACTACGGCCAGATAAGCAAGAAGACCAGAACCGCCGCCCTGATCCGCAAGACCATCACCTACGTGCTTCTTTCCATGTGGGGGATCATCGTGCTGTTCCCCTTCTACTGGATGATCCTTACCTCGATCAAGAGCTACGGCAGCTATAACGCCGAGTTCACGCCTCGGTTCGTCACGGTCTCCCCGACGCTTCAGAACTACGCCGACGCGTTTACCGGCGTATCGCTCGGACGGTATTTCCTGAACACGTTCCTCTTCACCGTGATCACCACGGCCCTGATGATGATCGTCATCATCTTCGCCGCCTTCGCCTTCTCCAGGCTCCAGTTCCGCGGCAAGAACCTCGTGTTCACGCTGTTCCTGTCCCTCATGATGATCCCTTCCGAACTGGTCATCATCACGAACTTCGTCACCATCACCAACTGGGGACTTCGAAACACGTTCACAGGACTGATCCTTCCGTCCGTGACCTCGGTCTTCTACATCTATCTTCTGAAAGAAAACTTCGAGCAGATCCCCGACGATCTCTATAAGGCCGCGAAAGTAGACGGTACCTCGGACCTGAAATACCTCTTCAAGGTCATGGTCCCGATCTGCTCACCGACCATCGTCACCGTCGTGATCCTGAAAGTCATCGAGTGCTGGAACGCCTATGTCTGGCCGAGACTCATCACCGACGACCCGAAGTATTTCCTCGTCAGTAACGGTATCTCCGAGATCCGCGAGAACGGCTTCGGACGCGAGAACATCCCCGCCATGATGGCCGCCGTCGTCGTCATCTCCATACCGCTCATCATTCTCTTCCTCATTTTCCATAAGAAGATCATGGAGGGCGTCAGCCGGGGAGGTACCAAGGGATGAGAAAGAGGATCACCGGTAGCCGCCATATTCATTTTCCTACTGCAAAAGCACTGTCGCTTGTGCTTACAGTTCTTTTCCTTCTGCCTTGCTGCCTGTCACTCGTTTCCTGCCATGGCGCGAAAGATCTTCACGCATTTGATGTGCCGGATGAGTTTGATACCACCCGCACCTACGAGATCACATTCTGGGCGAAGAACGACACCAATGCGACGCAGAAGAGTATCTATAACAAGGCAGTTACGGACTTTCAGAACCTGTATCCGAATATCCACGTCAACATCCGTTTCTACACAGATTACGGCCAGATCTATAATGACGTCATCACCAATATCAGTACCGGCACGACACCGAATATCTGCATCACGTATCCTGACCATATCGCCACCTATATGACCGGTGACAATGTCGTCGTCCCTCTCGACTCTCTCATGAAGGACAGCCGGTTCGGTCTGGGCGGCAGCGAAGTCCGCTTCGATTCTCCGTCCTACAGCGAGCTGATCCCCCAGTATATCGAGGAATGCCGCATCGGGAATGACCACTACGCCCTGCCGTTCATGCGCTCCACCGAGGCCTGCTACGTCAATAAAGACTTCGTGGAGAAGCTCGGTTTCACCCTTCCTGAAGTACTGACCTGGGACTTCGTCTGGGAAGTATCCGAAGCCGCCACGAAGAAGAACGCAGACGGGACTTTCGCGGTCAACGGACAGAAGACCATGATCCCCTTTATCTATAAGTCCAGTGATAACATGATGATCCAGATGCTGGCCCAGAAGGGCGGCGAGTATTCCACTCCTGCCGGCGATGTCCTGCTCTTTAACGATACGACCCGTTCCCTTCTCGATGAGATCTCCCAGCACGCGAAGACAGGCGCCTTCTCCACCTTTAAGATCAGCAGCTACCCCGCGAACTTCCTAAACGCCGGGCAATGCATCTTCGCGATCGATTCCACGGCAGGCGCCACCTGGATGGGTTCCCATGCCCCGAACATCGATATCAGCGAAGATAAACTCATCGATTTCGAGACCGTCGTCTATCCCGTCCCGCAATTCGATCCTTCTTCTCCGAAGATGATCTCCCAGGGACCGTCCATCTGCATCTTCAACAAGAAAGACAGCGGCGAGGTTCTGGCCAGCTGGCTCTTCGCCTCCTATCTGCTGTCGAACGATGTCCAGCTTTCCTACTGTCAGACCGAAGGCTACGTCCCCGTAACATCGAAGGCCCGCGAATCCCAGGAATATCTTGACTATCTCTCGGCCAAGAGCGAGACCGACGCACTGCATTACCGGGTCAAGATCGAAGCCTGCGAGCTCCTTATAGAGAATACGGAATATACCTTCGTCACCCCGGTCTTTAACGGTTCCGCCTCTCTTCGCAATGCCGCCGGCGACCTCATCGAGAACGTAACGAAGTCCTCCCGCAGAAAGCAGACCATCGACGATGCCTATTACGAGAAACTCTACGGCGATATGCAGACACTCTACCGTCTCGACCAGATCGAGAGCAAGACGACCGGCAACATCAAGGACCTTGGCAAAATGCCGAAGACTGCCGTGATTTTGCTGGTAAGTCTTTGTGTTTCATGGGTCCTGATTGGTACATATGTAGTTTATCGCGCCATAAGGAAGAAAAAAGCGTGACACGCACTTATTTAGTCGTATAATGAGGGGCGGTTACAGGAAATGAACACTGTGACCGCTCTTTTATGAGCAGGAAGGGAAAAGGATCCATATAGAAGATCCGAGAAAGAAAGCTAAATAGTAAGAGGAGTGATTATCATGAAAAAGTGTATTATCGCCATTCTTTCCGTTTCTATGCTTCTGGCTATGACCGGATGCAAGAAGGATGAGACCACCAAGGCCACTGAAGGTACAACCACCGCAGCGGAATCCACAGAGGCTTCTTCCGAAGAGTCGACCGAGGCTTCTTCGGAAGATACATCTGACACAGAGGCAACGACTTCCGAAGAAGCTCCGTCCTCTGAGGCCGCTTCCGTTATGTCCTATGCTGACTACGCAGCTGCCGAGCTGGAGAGCGAGGTTACCATCGAGGCATACGTACAGGGCAAGCAGTCCTGGTGGGATGACAAGGCAACCGTATATCTTCAGGATGAGGACGGTGCGTATTTCTGCTACAACATGGCATGCTCTGAGGCAGATTACGCGAAGCTGACCGATGGTCAGAAGATCCGCGTTCACGGCTTCAAGTCTGAGTGGTCCGGCGAAGTTGAGATCGTTGATGCGACTTTCGAAGTCATCGACGGAACATGGACAGCAACCCCGGTTGATGTAACAGCAGATCTCGGTACAGACGATCTCATCAACAAGCAGAACCAGCTCGTTTCCTTCACAGGCATGAAGGTCGAAGCTTCCAAGGATGCTAATGGCAACGATGTTGCTTTCCTTTACAAGTGGGACGGTTCCGGTGAAGAAGGCGACGACCTGTACTTCAACGTTTCCGTAAACGGTCAGACCTATAACTTCACAGTTGAGTCTTATCTCTGCGATAAGGATTCCGAAGTCTACAAGACTGTAAAAGAACTGAAGATCGGCGACACCGTTGATATGGAAGGTTTCCTCTACTGGTACGAGGGCGCCAACCCGCACATCACGAAGGTTACCGTTAAGTAATCTCTCAGGACCCGAAGACAAGAAGGGCCGCCTCTTCATGGCAACATGAGGAGACGGCCCTTCTTTTGTCTACTTTGATCTTATGCCTCGGCAGGATTGATCACACTTCTATTATTCTTCTTTCTGATCAGTATCGTACGTTCCTTACCGAATGTATTCTCAAGCTCGGCTACGTGCGAGATCACACCGACCATATTATTGTCCTTCGCCAGACCCTGGAGAACATCCATCACCTGTCTGAGACTGTTCGCATCCAGAGATCCGAATCCCTCATCGATGAAGATGGTCTCAAGAGAAATGCCGCCTGCACGGCTCCTGACCACATCCGACAGACCGAACGCCAGTGCCAGTGAGATCTTAAACTTCTCACCGCCGGACATCGAGCCCGCATAAGCCGGAATACTGAAATCCGAGCAGGGAGAGATCACATCGATATCCAGTCCCGATTTCTTCGACTTCTTATCTGCCTGTACACGATGGACAAGCTGGTATTCGCCACCTGTCATAATATCGAGCCGCTGGTTCGCCATCGCGATGATCTCCTTGAACACCGCCCCCATAACATATCTGTCAAAAGACAGCCTTCCGCCTTCGCCCGAAGATCCCATCGCCAGCTCGGAAAGATCAGTCAGAACTTTGCTCGCCTTATCAGTTTCGCGGAGCTTTTCTTTTTCGCTCTGCACGGCATCACAGATGCCCTTATGAGTGCCGAATCTCTTGCTGTATTCCGTATAGGCCTCTTCGGCTTCCGAATGCGCGGTTTTTGCTTCGTCGGCATTCTTCACGAGCTCCTCGATCACGGCCAGAGTCTTCCCCTTCGTCTCCGCTTCGAGTTCACCGATTCTCTTCTTCGTCTGCTCACAATCGTTCTTATACTTGTTCACCGCATCTCGTTTTTCCTTCAGCCAGGCATCCACATCGCCGGCTTCCGCAAGAAGGGTAAGCGCTTCCTCTGCACCAGAGAATGGCGAAGCCTTAACTACTTCGTCCAGATCGGCTTCATTATTCTTGAGCTGCTGAGCCAGATCTTCTCTCGCGGTCTTCATCTCCTCTTGTGCGGCAAGAGCTCCGCTCAGAGCTTTCTCGACGCTCTGCAGTGCCGTCGCATTCGCATCCAGTATAGCCTGCAACTTCTTCGCCTGCATCTCAAGCGCATCCGCCTGCTTCTCCGCTTCTGCTTTACTTCCGTAAGCAAGACCGGCCGCAAGGTCAGCTGCTCTTTTCTTCTTCTCCGCGATATTCTTTCCCAGCATCTCAAGAGATTTCTTACACGTAGCCTGATCTTTCTCCAGTTCCGCTTTCTTATTTTTATATTGTTCCAGCAGTGTCTGAAGTTCATTTTTGCGGTCTCTCTTCATTTGGAGCTGTTCCTGCTTATTAAGCTCCGCATCGTATTCTTCCTGATACGTAGTAGTGATCTCCTGAAGATGCTTCGGATCGGAAATATCTTTCCACTCCGTTTTTTCTCCGAACAGAGAACGGGCCTGTTCCACGGCCTGCTTCTTTCGTTCATCGATTGAAGTGCGGATCTGGAGCGCCTCATTCTTTGCATCCTGATGTCTCTTCTTGGCTTCGCTAAGCTTAGCCTCTTCCGCTTTCACTGTACTCAGTTCCACGATCTCCCCATCATCCGCCAGCGTATGGATATGCTCCTTCGTCAGGCGCGTGCCGCAAACCGGGCAGTCTGCTTCCCCGCAGGTCTCCAGTTTTTCTCTGGTATTCTTGGCGAGCGATGCCGCCTGTCCTCCGATATAACGACTGAACAGATCGTCATAAAGGCCCTGGACTTTCTGCTCTTCAGTCTGAAGCACGGAGATCTTCTCGCAAAGTTCAGTGAGATCGCTCTCCTGACTGCTTACGGAAGCGCACGAATCGTTAAGGCCGGTAATCCGTTCCTGTCTTCTCTCCAGATCCGGGATCCTCTTACTTGCTTCTTCCCACTCACTCTCAACATTTGCAAGACCTTCCAGTTCACTGTTGGCCTTAGCGGTATCCGCCTTGTTCGCCTCGAGCTTCTTCTCACATTCAGTAAGAAGTCCTGTGATCTTGACCTGTTCCTTCTCGTCTTTCACGATGGCTTCGGAAACCTCATCCAGCGCATCATATTCCTTAAGGGAATTCCGGATAGAAAGAGCCTGATCTCGGGTCGCCTGGATCTCCGGTTGCTTCTTTTCATCCTCGGAAACCACCGTCTTTGCCTTCTTCTGCTCGTCCTGAAGAGACACGATCTCTGTTTCCTTAGCCGTGATATCGCTTTCCTTCTTTTCCAGATTCTTCTTCGTACCCGAAAGAATGTCATAGGCAGGCTTCACCTTATGCGCCGCCACATCCATCTTCGACACCGCATCCTCAAGAGCCTGATTGTCAGTCTTTCCCTCTTCCAGCGAAGTCATATGTTCTCTCTGCTTCGTAAGCTCATCGATCTTCTTGTTCATCTCCTGCGCCTGAAGGAGTTCTTTCTGAGCCTCTTCACGCTTACTGAGTTTCTCATCCTTCGCCTTTTTCATCTCGGCAAGTGCCAGTTCTTCAGCCGCGACCAGCGCACAGAGATTCTCCAGAAGATCCGGTGCGTCCGGGCCCCAGAAAGTCTCAGCAAAGACGTCCATATCTTCCGGTGCCACGAACCGCTTCATCTGGGAAGCGATCTCCTGTTTTCCTGCCAAGCGGGTCTTCTCAAGCTTATCCGAAGCTTCTTTCAGAAGCTTGGCATAACGGACATAGGGAGAATTATCGAACAGTTTTCCCAGAATATCGTTCTTCTTATCACTATCGGCCATCAGGAAATCCTTGAATTCTCCCTGGGCCAGCATAATGATCTTTCTGAACTGATCTCCGTTAAGTGACAGGATCTCTTCGACCTTCTTCGTGACCTTCTCATCACCGATCACCGTTTCCGTGCTTCCCTTTTCCTCAAAGGCCGCCTGGGGCTTACCGTCGCCGTACGCATCCTCCGCGCCTCGGGTCTTCGCGAAATGGAGTTTCCTCGTGACCGTGTACTCCTTCCCTTTATGAGAGAAAGTAAACCTCACTACCGTGTCCTGTCCCAGAGAACAGGAACGGTTATGGATCTGCTCCGGCTTAAGATGCCGGCGGTCGTCTCCACTCACTTCCCCATAAAGAGCAAAGCAGATGGCATCGAAGATTGCCGTTTTCCCGGCACCGGTATCACCGGTAATCAGAAACAGCTGTCCGTCATACTTGCGGAAATCAAAAGAAGTGGTTTCCGCATAAGAAATAAAAGCAGTCATCTCAAGAAAAATCGGTTTCACTTCTCTTCACCTCCCAGGTTCTTCGCAAATTCGATGATCTTATCGACATCGGCACTCTCAATTGAAGTGCTCTCTCTATTGTTTCTCTGAAGTTCCGCGACAAACTTCATCAGGCCGTATACCTCAGGCTCGGGCGAATTGTCGCCGTTCTGACTCGTGTAAAAATCCGAAAACAGATCTTCGATGGCCTTCTCTTTCACTGCCTGTGCCTCTGCAGATGCGAGGCTGACCGTATCGCTGGCTTTCGAAGAGGTAATGGACAGGAGTACACTTCCACGGCTCTCGATCAGGCCGCGAAGGTATGCCTCCACCTCCGGCGTGCGGCGCTCATCCGTAATGTCGATGCCGATATACTCGTTTCTCCCCGGATCATCCTTCAGAAGGTCATAGATCTCCTGACGGGTCTTCTTGATATAGCGCACCTTGTGAAGCGGAGGGATAGCGATGGTCTGCGTCGAGATCTGCTCGCCTTTCTTTCCGATCACCACTTCGATCACGCCACGTTCTCTCTTTTCCGATTCTTCGAGGTGATAACAGAGCGGTGTGCCTGCATATCTCACTTCGGGGCGTCCCGCGTGATACCCGGAATGGATATGTCCCAGCGCCACATAATCAAAAGCATCGTAGACCGAGTAGTCAATCTGACCCAGTCCGCCGACAAGGGATTCCGATCCACCACGCTCGACCTCTACACCGTTACTGGTCACGTTCTGGTGTGAGATCATGATGTTACGGGCAGATGTATCCATATCCTGTTCATCCAGGATCGCCCGCATCGCTTCTTCATAGGTGCGGATACCCTCCTCCTTCCCGAGGATCTTCGTCACCGCCTCGGGATAGATATATGGGAGCATCCAGAATGTCACCGGACCGTATCCCTCCGGATCATCCAGTGTGACGTGACGGATCTCCTTCGTGATCCGGCCCGCGATATACACGCCGCTCTTATTGAGGATGCCGGAAACATACTCGAGCATCTTCGGGTTATCGTGATTACCCGCAATAAGAAACAGCGGGATATTCCTGCTGGAAATGCCGGAGATAAAAATGCTCAGAAGATCCGAGGCTTCACCTGTTGGTCTGGAACTGTCATAGACATCACCCGCCACTACGATGGCATCTGGTCTGTTCTTGTCACAAATTGTCATAAACTGCTCGATCCAGTACCTCTGGTCCTCTATGAACGACTGTCCATAGTTGCTCTTACCGAAGTGCAGATCTGCCAGATGAAAGATACGCATATCCAATTACTCCTTTACGAAAAACTGTTCACGTCCGGCTCACTATGAGATCCGTGTTCTATCCCGTGCTACATCCAGATGATAACATCCCATCTGTCCAAATTTTTGGTACAGAATGGTGGTTTACTCACTTCTTTCTGGACAGAAGCACCACTGATTCGACATGTGTCGTCTGTGGGAACATGTCCACCGGGCATATCTTCTTGATTCCATATCGGATATTTCCTTCTTCCTGCATATGGAAGAAGCGTTCGAGGTCACGGGACAACGTCGCGGGATTACAGGAAACGTAAATGATACGTGATGGTGCGAGCTGGAGGAGTTTTTTAAGAAGCATCTCATCGCACCCCTTCCTCGGCGGGTCGATGATCACGGCATCCGGCATCATGGCGCCGAAGTCGAAGTCCTCTGCTTTACTGCAGAAGAACTCGGTATCTTCGATAAAGTTGGTCCGTGCATTGTTTCTCGCATCGATCACGGCCGATTCCACCGACTCGATCCCGTACATATGATGGCAGGCATCCGAGCAATAGATCCCGATCGTACCTGTGCCGCAATACAGGTCCAGAAGCATGCGGGGAAGGACACCGTCGAGCCTCAGATACTCCTTGATCTTGTCATAGAGGACTACCGCCTGTTTGGTGTTGACCTGGAAGAAAGAATCCGGCGAGATGCGGAAGATCCGGTTGTTGAGGAATTCACGGATCGTCGTCTCGCCCCAGATATTCGTCCATACACCCTTGCTGTTCTTCCATTTCATGCCGGATGGCCGCTCTTCCGTCCAGATACTGACCATGCGCATCCCGTTCCCGGCTTTTTTCAAGGCTTCGTCACATGCCGTGGCAAAAGCACTGCCATCTATCTTGACCTGCTTTCTTATTACGAAGATGACCATCAGTTCCTTCGACATGACGCCGGACCGTACCACGACCTGGCGCAGGGCCCGGGCCTCGTCCGTCCTGGAAATATCGGAGAAGAAGATCTCGGCTACCCCACGGACGATCTCGGCGGACGGATCCGCAAGATAGCACTTCTCATGCTCGACGATCTTGTGGGTATTTCTCTCATAAAGGCCGATATTGACACAGCGTTTCTCACGGCTGTACTCGACCGGATACTGCATCTGATTGCGGTAATTATACATCTCCCGGGCGCCGAGGATCGGCTCCATGCAGTCTTTGATCTCCTGTTCGGGAAAGTGACCGAGGCGGACCAGGCAGGAACGGACCAGATTCTCCTTCATGCGGAGCTGGCAGGAGTATGACGCATGCTGGAGCTGACAGCCTCCGCAGCGCAGGAATTCAGGGCATACCGGCTCCACGCGGTTCTCGGATGAAGTGGTTGCCTTCAGTTTTACGGCATAGGTGACATTCTTCTCCGTACGGGTAAGGCGGACCTGCCCTTTCTCTCCCGGAAGCATATCCTCAACGAAGACCTTCATACCGTTTTCAGAGGCGCTCTCCTCTTCGATCCGCGCCACCCCGTAGCCTTCGTTGGAAATGCCCACACAGCGTGCTTTTAAGATCTTGCCACTATCAAAAATACCCATTCCCGAACTCCCATGATGCTATATGTATCATTATAGCGCACTTGCCTTTCTCTTTCCAATTATAAGGAATACTGGTATTATTAGTGTGGATTTTTATGAGATCCCCTACAAAAGGACCTGTAAGAAGGTACGCTATGTCTGAACATACTCCGAATGGTAAGGGCCCTGCCCGTCCGTCCGGCTCGAACAATAGAAACAACCCGAACCGCCCCGGTCCGTCTTCGCGGAAAGGGGCTCCGGCCTCAGCTGCTCCGGGAAGAAAACCCGGGAATGCACCGAGAAGCGCACAGGCGGCCTCTGCCCCGCAGGATGCGACTGTGCCCCGCACGCCTGCCCGGAATACTACAGCCGGCTATACCCGGGATCAGGTCTATGACCGTGAACGTGCACGTGCCGCCGCAGCGGCCGGCCAGAAGAGGTCGACCATGCCCTGCCCGCCGGAGAACTCTGCGCTGGCCGATGAGCTTCGCGCCCGTCTGCACGGCAAACCGACCCGCGCCGCGCACAACCGGCACTGGTATCTCGAAGTCTTCCACGCGGTTATGGATATCGTGAAGACCGCACTGGTCATCCTGCTCTGTCTGGGCTTCCTGATCGGAGGCTTCGGTGGAGGTATGCTGATCGGCTATATCTCGACGACACACCCGCTCTCGATTGCGGATATTTCCATGACGGATTCCGTCGAGACCTCTTTCGTCTACGACAGTAACGGAACCGTCATTGCCAAGCTCACCGGCAGTGAGAATGTAGACCGTATCTATGTCGCGTATACCGATGTAAAAGATACCTACATCGACGAGGCGATCATGGCCATCGAGGACGAGCGTTTCCTGGAGCATTCCGGTATCGATGTCCAGCGTATCGGCAGTGCCATCCTCTCTGCTCTCTTTAACGGCGGAACGGCTTCTCACGGCGGTTCGACGATCACCCAGCAGACCGTTAAGCTCATTACCGGTCAGGACCAGCGCTCGACACAGCGTAAGGTCCAGGAATGGTTCTCGGCCATGACGCTGGAGCAGCAGCTCAGTAAAGATGAGATCATGCAGCTTTATATCAACCTGGCACCAATGGGCAATAACTACGTTGGTATCGAGGCCGGCGCACAGAACTATTTCGGCAAGAATGCGAAAGAACTCTCCCTGGCCGAGTGTGCTTTTCTCGCGGGATTACCGAAGAGCCCGTCCTACTATAATCCGCTTCGTGAATCCGGGCGAAGAAACGCCATGCGCCGTATGCGTATCGTGCTCAGTAAGATGTACGAACTCGGCAACATTACGCAGGAAGAATACGATAATGCCCTGAATACCGAACTCGTCTTTAAGACGAAGACCACTTCTTCCGCTACCGCGATCAACTCGTACTTCGTCGAGTACGCGGTCTCCGAGGTGATCTCCGATATCCAGAAAGAGAGAAACATCAGCCGCTCTCTCGCCGCCACAACGGTCTATAACCGCGGCTACCACATCTACACGACTATGGAAGCAGATGTGCAGGCCGTCATGGATGAAGCCTTTAAGACACAGTCGCTTTTCCAGACGGATCCGGAAGCCCTCGAGGACTATCCGGAGAAGCCGCAGGGCGGTATGGTCGTGATCAATGTCGCCACCGGGGCCATCGCCGGCATGCAGGGCGGATACGGAGAGAAAACGGTCAATCTCGGTACGAACCGTGCCGTCGACGCCCACCGTCAGCCCGGCTCCTCCATTAAGCCTCTGATTGCTTATGGCCCTGCTCTCGAGCTTCGTCTGATCACGCCTTCCATGATCTATGACGACAAGGAATCCCATCTGGACCCGTCGAACCCGGACAAGGTCTGGCCGAAGAACTCGGATAACGGCTATAAGGGACAGATAACGATCCGACGTGCGATCGCATCTTCCCGTAACACCATCGCGGTCATGGTATGGAACGATGTCACGCCGGAGATGGCGCTGTGGTTCCTCAACGAAGTCGGTATCGACCGCCTTACCGAGCAGTATCCTTCCACGGCCATCGGCGGATTCAACTATGGTATGTCCCCTCTTGAGATGGCTGCAGCGTACAACACTTTCGCAACAGGCGGTGTATATACGAAGCCTTATGCGTATACGAAAGTTCTGGACAGCGATGGAAACGTCGTTCTGGAGCATGTTGCCGCATCCCACCGTGTGTACCGTGAAGATACTTCTTTCCTGATGTCTGACATGCTCGAGGATGTTATCGACTACGGTACAGCGGAAGGCAAGGTCGAGCACATCACCAATGCGGATGGCGAGAGCATCGCGGTTGCCGGTAAGACCGGTACCACCGATGACAACGTCGATAAGTGGTTCTGCGGTTACACGCCCTACTATGCCGCCGCGGTATGGTACGGATACGATAACCGCCTGAGAACGACCGAGATCCCGAAGGGCGACCGTAATAATGCGCAGTTTATCTGGAATTATGTCATGCAGCGGATCCACACCAATTGTCCGGGTGCAGAGTTCGAAAAACCGGAGAATGTCGTCCGTATGGAAGTGTGTACGTCTTCCGGAAAAAAGGCCACCCAGTACTGCCGGGAAGCAGATGCTGCCGTCAGCGACTATTTCATCGAAGACAGCTATCTGACACCGAACCGGGATTGTACGTTCCACGTCTCCCCGACACCGACGCCGGAACCGACACCCGATCCTACGGCAGACACGGATGCAGCTTCCACTGAGGGCTGATACAGCAGATAGGAGTTTGAGAAGCTATGTCATTCGTCCAGTTTCTATATCAGTTGTTTATCGCCCCTCTGGAATTGATATTCGAATGCATATATAGTCTTGCTTACGGCATTTTAGGCAATATCGGGCTTTCGATCATCCCGATGAGCCTTGCCATGAATTTTCTTCTGCTGCCTTTTTATAACCGGGCCGATCAGATCCAGAAAGAGGAACATGACCGTGAAGCGAAGCTTGCTCCCGGAATTGCCCACCTGAAGAAAACATTTGACGGGGATAAGCGGTTCATGCTTCTCCAGACCTACTACCGGCAGAACCACTATTCGCCTCTTTACACGCTTCGCAGTTCTTTTGCCGTTATCCTTGAGATCCCTTTCTTCATTGCCGCGTATCACTTCCTGTCGAATTATAAGATGATGTCCGGAGTTTCCTTCGGGTTTCTCAAGGATCTGGGTAAACCGGATCATCTTCTGACCATCGCCGGTTTCTCGATCAATGTCATGCCGATCCTCATGACTCTGATCAACATCATCTCCAGTAAGATCTATTCGAAGAATCTGTCCAGAAAAGACGAGATCCGTATGTATGCCATGGCACTCTTCTTTCTGGTGCTGCTTTACCGTTCTCCCTCCGGCCTGGTCTTCTACTGGACCTGCAATCAGATCTTCTCCCTCATGAAGAATGTCGTGTATGGCGCTCGGGATAAGCATCAGGCGCTGACGATCGTACTCTCCATTATGAGTGTCATCACCGCTATATATGGAACGGTCTTCTTCCATGGAATACTGCGGGACCGTGCCTGCATCCTGCTTGTCGCCTGTGTATTCCTTCTTCCTGTTATGCGAAGACGCACGCCTTCCACAGAAAGATCCGAAAAAAAGGAGAAAACCTCCGCTGCCGTTCTGCCGTATACGAAGGTCTTTCTGTTTTCGGCGCTCTTTCTTTCCGCTCTGATTGGTTTACTCATTCCTTCTTCTGTGATCCATTCTTCCCCTTCGGAATTCATTATTTTCACAGAGTATCAGTCCCCTGTGCGCTACGTTCTCCTGACACTGACTCTTTCTTTAGGGCTTTTTGTAGTGTGGGGAGGTCTGTTCTACTATCTTTCCAAGGAGAAGGCACGTCGGATCAGCGCACTTGCCATGTGTATTCTCTCCGTCTGCGGGCTTTTCAACTATCTTCTCTTCGGCAAGCGTCTCCCGTTTCTCCGAAGCTCCCTCATTTTCGATGGGGGATTCACATTCCCGCTTTCCGAGATCCTTCTGGATCTTCTTACCATCACCGTACTCATCGCCCTGATTGTTCTTGTGTGGCGTAAGCGTACGAAGATCCTTTCATTTTCTCTCCTCGTTCTGGCACTCAGTGCAGGAGGCTTCGGCATTTACAACACAGTCCGGATATCTCAGGCCATGCCCGGGATCAAGACGGCTCTGGACAGATGCATAGGAAGGAAGGCCTCCTTCTCGTTAAGTAAAGAAGGCAATAATGTCATCGTGATCATGCTGGACCGCGCCATGAGCTGCTATGTGCCCTACCTTATGCAGGAAGATCCGAATCTGGAAGCACTCTTTGACGGTTTTACATGGTATCCGAACACACTCTCCTTCGGCGCGACGACCAATATCGGAACTCCTCCGCTCTTCGGCGGTTATGAGTATCAGCCGGTGCTTATGAACGCCAGGGACGACCTTTCTCTTTCTGAGAAGCAGAACGAGGCTCTCCGCCTCATGCCGGTGCTTTTCTCGGAAGAAGGGTATGACGTGACGGTCTGCGACCCGCCTTATGCCGGCTATACTTCTCCACCGGATCTGTCCATATATGATGATCATCCGAATATCCATGCATACTCTACTGAGTACGGGCAGTACTGGGATCACCCGGAGAATCATGACTATACGAAGCATATCTGGTCCCGAAACTTCTTCTGCTATGGCTGGACCAGGATCATGCCGCTCTGTATCCAGTCTGTCTTCTATGACTATGGAAAGTATTACGATCCCAACTGGATCACCAGTTCGATCTACCACACGCAGTTCCTGACAAGTGCCACTACGAGTATCGGTATGCCTTCTGATTTTATGAATGCCTACACGTTCCTCGACCAGCTCCCGGAAACGACACAGATATCCGACGGAAACGGGAACACGTTCCTGATGATGAACAACCTGACGGCCCATGACGTCGCGATGCTGCAGGAACCCGAATATGTGCCTGCGATGAGTGTCGACAATACCGAATACGATGCCACACACGAAGACCGCTTCACCGTCGACGGCAGAACGATCGCGATGCCGACTGACTACGAACTTTCCCATTATCAGTCCAATATGGCCGCGCTTAAAGAACTGGGACAGTGGTTCGACTATATGCGCAGGGAAGGCGTGTATGACAACACCCGCATCATTATCGTTTCCGACCACGGATTCATGATCGATCACTTCGACGATCTGGTCTTCGGACATAACTACGAAGGGCAGTTCCCCTTCAATTGTGAGAACGTCCTCGCTTTTAATGCCTTTTTCATGGTGAAGGACTTCAACAGTACAGGATTTACCGTGGACTATTCCTTTATGACCAACGCCGACACCCCTACCCTGGCTTTTGAAGGTCTGATCGAAAACCCGGTCAATCCGGCCACCGGCAACCCTGTGAACAGCGACGCGAAGAATGAAGAGACACTTCATGTTATGTATACACTGGACTGGAGACCCGGTTCAAACAACGGAAACACATTCTCAGAGGGAATCTGGTTCGGCGTACACCACCAGAACATCTTTGATATCTCTAACTGGGAAGACGAAGGAAAGAAATAAGGTGTTCAGGATTACAGTAATGGAAAATGGAGATGAGAAAACATGAGATTATATATTGACCCCGGCACGGGAAGTATGCTGTTCGCAATTGTTATCGGCCTGGTAGGCGTTGTCCTCTATTTTCTGAGAGGACTATTCGTTAAACTCCGTTTCCTGATTACCGGCGGTAAAGCGGCCGCTTCAGATTCGAATTCGATCCCTCTTGTCATATTCGCAGAAGATAAACGCTACTGGTCCATATTCGAACCCATTATCAAGGAACTGGACAGGCGTGAGTTTGACGTCGTATATATGACCGCCTCGAAGGATGATCCGGCTTTGACATGCGAGACTTACCCGCACCTTTCTGCGCAGTTTATCGGCGAAGGGAACCGCGCTTTCGCCAAGCTCAACTTCCTGAAAGCCACGATCCTTCTGTCCACTACACCAGGTCTCGATGTCTATCAGTGGAAGCGTTCTAAGCATGTGAAGTTTTATGTGCACACATGGCACTCCACTATGATCAGTGCGACCCTTTATGAGACATTTGGTCTGGATTACTACGACGCTATCCTGACCTCCGGAATTCATCAGCAGGATGACATCCGTGCACTGGAGAAGCTTCGTGGTCTGCCGGAGAAGGAACTCGTCCGTGTAGGTCTGCCCTTTATGGATAAGAAAGCCGAACTGCTGGCTGCGATGCCTGCGGTGAAACCACATGAAAGAACGATAATCCTGGCACCGTCCTGGGGACCGAACTCGATCCTTAACCGCTTCGGTGCACGTGTGATCCGCAACCTTCTCGACACCGGGTATCACATTATCATACGCCCGCACCCGCAATCGTATATATCCGAGAAGGATATGCTCGAAGATCTGATAGAGAAGTTCCCGGAAAGCAGCCAGCTTGAGTGGAATCGCGATGTTGACAACTTCGCGGTGCTGTCACGTTCTGATCTGCTTATCTCCGATTTCTCCGGAGTCCTTTACGAGTATGCCTTTATATTCGACAAGCCTCTCATATGCGCATTTACCAACTTCGACACTAGTAAGTATGATGCATGGTGGCTGGACACTCCACTATGGATCGAAGAATGCATCCCGCAGCTTGGTGCCATTCTTACCGAAGATAACGTGGATAACATAAAGTCCATGATCGATGAGTCAATTTCCGACGAACAGTACGCTGAGCGCCGCAGAAAGATCCGTGAAGAGACCTGGGCATTCCCGGGCGAAGGCGCGAAGAGGACCGTGGATTACCTTCTTAAAAAGTATGAGGAACTCACTAAAACTGAAGATCAGAAAGACGAATAAGGAGAGACAGCACAATGAAGTTTGCACCAGATGATCTCAATATCGCAGTCCTGGGTGGTGGGAATGTAGGAACTCAGTTCGCATGTAAGTGTGCTTCCAAAGGATATTCTGTAAATCTTTACACATCTAAACCGGAAGAATTCGATGATACTTTGGAAATTGTCGATGAGTTCGAGAATATAACGACTGGGAAAACTCATCTTATCAGTTCTGATCTTGGGAAAACTGTGAATGGATGCAATCTCATCTTTGTGACATATCCTGCAAATTATTTAAATGATTTAGGGGAAAAACTCTATCCTTTTATCCGGAAGAATGTGATCCTATTCATGCTTCCGGGCACAGGTGGAGCAGAATTCGCATTTCATAAGTGCATCCAGAAAGGGGCTATTTTGGCAGGTCTTCAAAGGGTCCCCTCTGTAGCACGTATAGAGCACAAAGGAAAGCGCGTCCGCTGTGAAGGATTGCGATCCGAACTCTTGCTGGCATCGATTCCCAATTCTCACGCGTATGAGCTTTCTGCTTTTATGTCCGATCTCTGGGGAATCAAGTGTACCGCCTTACCCAATTACCTGAGTGTTACTCTCACGCCAAGTAATCCGATCCTTCACCCAACAAGGCTAAAAACTCTCTTCAATGATTACTCGGAAGGAAAGGTTTATGATCGGAATCCTCTCTTTTACGGAGAATGGAATGATGAATCCTCAAGATTACTGATTGCATGCGACGAAGAGTTTCAAATGATGCTTAGAAAGATCGAGCGTCTCGACCTGAGAAATGTTAAATCGCTAAAACTTCACTATGAAAGCAACACTCCGGAAGAAATGACGAGAAAACTTCGAAGTATCAAAAGCCTTCATCATCTTCTCTCCCCTATGATCAAGGTGGAGAACGGATGGATACCTGATTTTACATCGAGATACTTCGCATCGGACTTCCCGTACGGGTTGGCCATCATCGAGGAATTTGCCCGGATCACAGATAGCCCGGTTCCCAATATTGATGATATTATGAAATGGTATCGCCAAGTGACCGGAGATACACACCGGTTCGTTTTCCCGGATTATGGTATTCATTCCCTTGAAGAAATATACAGATTGTATTGACTAAAGCAAAAAAAGAGGGGGCTCCCCATGAACGCGTCATGGGAGCCCCCTCCTTCTTTAGACTCTGTATCTATCAGAACCTGACCTGTACTTCGTGAACCGCACCGTCCTCGAAGATCGGGACACGTACGCCTTCGATCGGGGATCCGTCTACCATAATGGAGACGCCGTCCTTCGTTCTACGGAATCCTTCCGGCTTATCGACGGTAATGTGGTACAGTGCTTTTCCCGAGGAAACCATAATGTCTTCTGACGTATCCTCGGCGCGGAGGATCGGCTCAACGATGAGGGCATCGCTTGTGAAATCGACACCGAAGCTGGTGAAGAGGCAAAGCAGGAGCCATGTAGATGTACCGGACAGCGTCGGTCCGATGTTCTCGCCTGTCTCGGAGTTATTGTACTGGGTGCACAGTCTCGGGTTGCCGCAGACCGTGAACGGAGAGGTCAGCGTTCTATACGGCAGGATGCAGTCGATGACCCAGAATGCGGTCTTTGCCAGACGTTCTGCCAGCGCCTGATCGTTTACGGCTTTACTGGCCTTCAGCATCGCAGCTGCGGCCATCATGTTCGCATGCTTAAAGATACCGCCGTTCTCACGGTCACCCTGATAATAGAGCGCCACGTCGATCTTCGGCGCGATCTGCGGGTAATCCACGCCTGTGCAGAGCCGGAATCCGAATGGTGTTCTCAGATTCTTGTCGAGACTGTCGAGCATCGTAGAGATCTGCTCTTCCGAAGCACAGTCAGAAAGGACCGCCCAGCTGAAGGAGTTAAGGAAGTAGGTGCCTACCTTGCCTTCCTCGATCACCAGACCGTCGCCCTGGGCACCGAGGTAAGAAAGCTGCGGCTTGTCTTTCCGGTTGAACAGGACTCGTGCGAAGTAATCGCCCTTCCATGCGTATTCGTTGATACGGGTCTTCAGGTCGGAAGAAACGCCCTCGAGATAGGAAGCATATTCTTCATCCCCGCAGGAGCGGAACATGCCGATTGCAGCATCTACCGCTACTTTCAGGAGGCAGCCGTTCATGACGGATTCCGAATACTCGGACTCATATGGAACTTCCCCATATGCCTTACCGCTTGCCTGAAGCTGCTCTTTGTAGTTCTCGATCTTCGTCGGGCCATTCACGCAATCCGGATCGACACGCAGACAGTCATTCCAGTCCGCACGGTCGATGAGCGGGATACCGTGGGCGCCCACAGAGATCTTATAGGAGTAGGTAAATACAGCCTTGATGGTCTCAAGGATCGTACGCTTCTCACCATCTTCTCCTGCGATCGGCAGTTCTTCCTTAAGGAAGTCATAGTCGGCAGTCAGGCTGATGAAACGGTCCAGTGCCTGCAGCAGCCACAGGGCATCATCTGACCACCAGCCGGGTTCCTTGCCCTTCCAGTAGAAGTTATGGTTCGCGTATCCGTCCTTATAGATATTCGAGATCCACTCACGCAGGAGTTTCTTGACGAATTCGATCTCGCCCATACCGGCGAAGTAATACATCGATGCGAAGATGTCCTGGATCTCACGGAAGCCGATCTCACGATAGCCCTTCTGCGTCCAGTCCAGGGAACGGGATACGAAAGTCTGGTAGAATACCTGGAAGGGCAGGTTATTGTTCACATAGGCCTCGAAGTCCTTATCCGGATGTTTGATCCGCATATAGGATGCATATTTCTTCGTGAAAGAAATCACCTTGTCGAGGCACTCCGGAAGAGCCGAAGCATCGGAGAAACGGGCGATGAGGGCGTCCAGTTCCTTCTGCATGGTGATATCTTCCTGATAGTCCGGATTGACACAATCGGATGTCAGGCACGTCAGGTTATCGATCTGGACCTTCGCCCCGGCTTGTACCGTAAACGGAGCAGACAGTGCGAAGAATCCCGGACCCTTACGGGAATGCGCATTCGAGAGGATCGCAGCGAACTGTGGCTTCTCAAGCGTTCCTGCACCTACGAAATCAGCATAGCGGGCACAGAACTGATCCGGGAAGACTGTCTTATCGCCATCATGGACGATGAGGGTGTTATAGCGGATGTTCCCCTTCGTCCACTTCGGATTCGGGTTAAAGGAGATCGCACGGATCTCATCGTTCTCACCATAGAATACTTCGGACTGGGCTACGACTGTCGAGAAGATAACGTCTTCACGAAGCGCGTGGACTTCCTGCGTACCGAACATGCCGGTATAGACGATCCTCAGGTCTTTTCCTGCGCTTCCGTTATTCTCGATCTCGATCAGCTGTGCTTCTGTCGCAACAGGAAGTCCTTCTTCCTGTGGCAGGATAAAGATCGTACGGCGGACAAAGAGTCCGTTCTTCAGCGTGTATTCAATGACCGTTCTATTCTGGGAATGCTTGCAGATCGCCTTCTCCACGCTTCCCTGGTTTGCAGAACCGGAATAGAAGATGACCTGCCCGTTCTCAACAAGATAGAACTGCCGGTTCGCCGGGAAGCCGTTCTGCTCCGGCAGGTAGTCCCAGCGTGTAGCCAGGACCTGTGTGTCCGCGTGGGAACGGAAACACCCGCCGCCCATACGGTCGATCGCACTCTTCGGCGTACTCTGGAGCGGATGGTCAAATCCGATCCTGTTTCCGATGAGAAGATTCGTATAGTAATGCGGTCCCGGAGCCGGTGAGATCAGATCGCAGATCAGCTCGCCGCCTTCGTTCAGCTTGCCGCCCCATTCACCGGCGAACTCCACTGTCGGAGCTGCCCAGGAGAGGACCTGCTTTCCTTCCTTTTCCTCTGTGATCTCGGTGACGCCACCGTTTTCTTCCAGGAACAGTTGAAGTCCGGAACTACTCTTCTTGATCAGTACGGACATCTTGTATTTCGCACATGCATAGATATAGCCGCAGATGTTCTCGTCCGACAGGAGCGACGCACAGACAGGCGCCGCGAAAGGAAGTCCCGCCACACCGAAAACGATGCCTCCGTTCAATGTGGATATGTACTGGGCACTTACACATGCATCCTGTACATACTCGCCGAACTTCTCTTTAAGCAAAACCTCGGCCGGTTTGATGACTGTTCTTGCTCTCTCGCTTTTCATCATCGTGGAACCTCCTGCTGATATATGGTATTTAGGAAAATCACTTTACAAAATGAAGCATACACATAGATTGTATCACTTTCGCTGCCCGATTGTGTAATGGATAGTTCTTCAGTACAGGTCTTGGTACCTCCCTACCCAGGTTCACGAGATTGCTCTCCCCAATTTATATGAGATGTCGCGAACATTTCCACAATCGGGGCACACGAAGGATTCGGCACATAGTCTAAACCTGGACGCGATCTTTCCCCTTCGCACGTGGATATTTGCCTTGCACAAATATACTTCGTGTCCGGACCGTACACGCTCCCGGAATACTTTCCTGTACGCCCCCTATTCAAATACTTCCTCTTCTGTCTCCTCAAACAGACGGCCGTATTTGATACGGAGAATACGAAGCACGCACGGTTAAGATGTGGCCCAAGAGTATAGAACTCTGTGAGCGATGTCACCACACACTTCTACGGAGATAGAAAAAGCAGATAAGCATGTGATGTGTGATGCCGGAACAGGTCCGGCTATGGCTTCGCGCCCCCGTGACGGCGGGTCTGCCATCGAAATGACAGGTCCTCTTTCCCGCACATCACTTCTTAAGCGCGTTTGCCTGCGAATAGGATCAGCCCATTACGACTTCCACGTTATGCACGCCGCCGTCGAAAACAGGGAGAATGTTACCCTCGATCGCATTTCCGTCGACAGAGACACTCTTGATGCCCTTGCAGACGTGATCCGGGTTCTTGATCGTTACCTTATACTCCGCACCACGATACTTTCTGTTGATCGTGAATCCGTCCCAAGCAGACGGAATGGAAGGATCGATCCGGAGACCATCGAAATCAGGCTGAACGCCCAGGATATACTGGGAGATAGCTACCATGTTCCATGCAGCTGTACCGGTAAGCCAGGAGTTCTTGCCCTGACCGAAGTTCTTGCCGGTTCTTCCGATATCGGAACCTGCGTCCTTACCACCGATCATCTGGCCGTAAACATACGGTTCAGTCTTATGGATATCCGATGTCTCCTCTGTGAAAGCCGGAGCGATCTCAGAGTAGTACTTGAATGCCTGGTCACCTTCGCCGGCATATGCTGCCGCGCAGATGATCCATGCGTTGTTATGTGTGAAGATACCGGCGTTCTCCTTATATCCGCCCGGATAAGTGGAGATCTCACCGTACTGGATGTAGTACTTGGTGAATGCAGGATTGTTAAGTACAA
>Ga0310691_10002011_pt1 | contig 28735 bp, 38 predicted proteins | sample 176DNAGHGlowgp2_FD_203887 | JGI IMG/M metagenome (GOLD analysis project Ga0310691, IMG submission 203887) | Sheep rumen microbial communities from Palmerston North, Manawatu-Wanganui, New Zealand - 1766 DNA GHGlow gp2 (v2) (version 2) | ecosystem: Host-associated > Mammals > Digestive system >... | reverse complement strand
GCAATTCCTGCATCTCCACGGCGAGAAGCTCCTCGTCCCAGCCTGCGTCCATTGCCATGCGGTTATCGGCAAGGATGTAGGCTTTCTTTTGTGCGTCGGTCAGGTGGTCAACATAGACACACGGCACTTCCGTGATGCCTTCCTCCTTCGCCGCCATCAGGCGACCGTGACCTGCGATGACATTGTACTCCCGATCGATAATGACCGGATTGACGAATCCGAACTCACGCAGCGAGGAACGCAGCTTCTTGATCTGCTCCGGCGAGTGAGTGCGGGCGTTATTTACATACGGGATGAGCTTGTCAGTGGCGACAAGCTGAAAGTCAGTCGTTGTTTTCATGTGTACCTCACTTCCTGCTGCGGAGTAGCTGCTCCATCATATCGTCCTGCGGAGAGCCGTCGAATTTGGTTGTGCAGTTCTGCTTCACGATATCGAAAATCTCGTACCAGAGCAGATTTGCCTGTTTCTGATAGGACTGGCTGAGGGATGCGAACGGAGAAGCGACCACGCCGCCGGTCGTCGGGTGCTTGCCGAGCAGACCGTAGGTTGAGAGCGCTTCCTCGCACTGGATGAAACGAGCGAACGCCAGCGAGTAGCTTTCGAGCAGTCGCTTGTTCACCAGCTTTTCGCATCCGCGATTCTTCAGCCATATCCATGTTTCCTTGTAGATTTCATCCGCGCCGAGGGGCTTGCCGTCCTTCTGCCGTGCCGAAAGGTATTCACTCGGCGAGGGCATTTCCTCACCGACAAGATCAGCGGCATCATCAAGGTCAGCACCTTCCAGCGCGGTCGGGGTGAATTCGATGATGTCGGCATCCTCTCCTGCGGCAATTTTCTCGGCGAGAGGTTTCGGTTTGTCGCCTGCGCGGACTCTGCGTCCGCCACGGTTTGTACCGTCCTTTGCCATATCATCACCTGCCTATAAAAAATGCCGAAACCACGCGGATTTCGGCTTGTAAAATATTCGAGGGGTTAATCGGGTGTTTGAACTGCACTTTTTGTGCGTGAGAGGGGGCGCCGGTCTTGTGATCGCTGCTCCGTAGAGATTTTGATACCCCCACCGGGCAGCCCCCAGCCCCTCCCTATCAGTAGGAGTATTCAGGTCTGCTGTCCTCGGTTCCGGTTTTCTTATCGTGACAGGACTTACACAGCGCCTGCCAGTTCGTGTCGCTCCACATCAGGTAGTGATCACCACGGTGCGGAACGATATGGTCAACGACCGTTGCGGTCACGAACTTTCCCTGCGCCAGACACTTCACGCACAGCGGATGCTTCCGCAGGTACGCCTTGCTGACACGCTGCCACTTGCTGCCGTAGCCACGCTTGGCGGCTGACGGTCGGTCAGGGTGCAGGGGCTTGTGTTCGTCGCAGTACGCACCCTCGGTCAGTCTCGGACAGCCGGGGTGCTTGCACGGTTTCAGTGCTTTCCTCGGCATCGCCGACACCTCCTTCGGGCATAACAAAAGCCGCTGCGGTCTCCCACAACGGCTTTATACACAATTCTCTATTTTAATTATATCACGCCTGCCCTTGTAAATCAAGTCTCACGAACTCTCACATACTCTCAACTTTTCGAGGGCTTTGGCGTGAAGGCGGTAGATGTTCTGCACGCTGTATCCAAACTCTGCTGCGATCGCTGTCCACGTCTTGAATTCAAGGTAACGCTTCACCAGCAGGTCGTGCAGGTCGTAGTCATTGACTTGGTCGATGCGCCGTTCTGCTTCTGCAAGAAGCGCATCGTACTCCGCCTGCATATCGCTGACCTCCTGTTCCAGCGACATGATCTTGAACACCGTGCTGTCGATCTTGTGCGGATCGGGTGAGGTCGTCCTCGGCATATCGTTGATGCCGCTGCCGTTCATACCCTCTGCCCGCTGACGCAGCACATGGATTTCATTGATCTTCCGCTTGATGCGCCTGCGGAGACGCTCCGCCTTTTCCCAATACTCTCTCATGCAAATTCCTCCCTCATCATCTTGATCAGCCGTTCACCGTCCATGTCGGATAGGAAGGCGAACCACTGCGACCGCAGGAACTTCTCGCATTCCAGCATGGTACACAGGGCGTTCGTCTGCAGCGCCTCCTTGTAGTCTAAGAGACACTGCTTGATGATCGCTGCCGCCAGTTCCTTGTAGCCCTCGTTCATTTCACCCTCGCTTTCACGGCACTCATCATCGCCACCTGTGTCTTGTCCTTCATTTCCAAAACCTTCATGATGTCCTCGTCGATCGTTCCCGCTGCAACAAGATGGTGGATGACGACCGTTTCGGACTGCTGTCCCTGTCGCCAGAGTCGGGCGTTGGTCTGCTGATACAGCTCCAGCGACCACGGCATCGTGTACCAGATGATGGTGCTGCCGCCGGACTGGAGGTTCAGACCATGACCTGCGGAGGACGGCTGTATCAGCGCAATGGTGATCTTGCCAGCATTCCAGTCGGCGATGTCGGCATCGGTCTTGATCTCCCGGCAGTCGAACCGCTGCATGATGCTGTCCCGTTCGTGCTTGTACCAGTAGGCGATCAGCACCGGCTTCCCGTTCTGCGCTTCGATGAGGTCTTCCAGCGCATCCAGCTTGTGGTCGTGGATATGCCGGACAGCGCCGCTGTCGGTGTAGATCGTTCCGCTGGCAAGCTGTGTCAGCTTTCCGCACAGGACACCGCCATTCGCTGCGGAGATCGGCTCGTCTACGAACTCGACGCACATCTCCTGCTCCATGTCCTTGTAGATGCGGAAAGCATCCTCGTCCAGCTCCACCTTGTCGGCGACCATGACCAGCTCCGGCATGGTCAGGTGGTCGGTGGTCTTCATGGAGATGCTGATGTCGGCGATCTTATCGTAGATCTCCTTTTCCGCACCCTTGCGGGGCGTGTAGGTAAAGCCGTTCCAGTCGGGCGTGAAGTAGGCATCACGGTACTGCCCGATGCGCTTTCCCAGCCGGACACCCTTGTCCAGCAGGCGGAACTGCGCCCAGAGATCCATGAGACCGTTGCTGCACGGTGTACCCGTCAGCCCGATGATGCGCTTCACGAACGGTCGCACCTTCCGCAGCGCACGGAAGCGCTTGGACTGGTGGTTCTTGAAACTGGACAGCTCGTCGATCACCACCATGTCGAAGTCGAACGGCATCCCACTGCTTTCGATGAGCCACTGCACGTTCTCGCGGTTGATGATATACAGGTCAGCCTTCTGCCGGAGTGCTGCAAGGCGCTGATCACGGCTTCCGAGAACCAGACTGTATGTCAGCCCTTTGAGGTGATCCCACTTGCTGATTTCTGCCGCCCAGCTATTCTTGCATACACGGATTGGTGCGATGATAAGAACCTTTCTGACCTCAAAGCGGTCGAACATCATATCGTTCAGCGCCGTCAGCGTTATGCTCGTCTTGCCTAATCCGCATTCCAATAATACCGCCGCCTGCGGATGTGTTTCGATGAAGTCCACGGCAAACTTCTGATAATCATGAGGTTTGTATTGCATCAATGATTCCTCCTATCTGCTCCGGGTTGTCCAGCACAAAGGCTTTGAAGCCCAGCCGCTGAAGTGTTCTGATACGCAAGCGCTGCAGCGGACGGGGCGTTTCGCCGGGAGCCTTGACCTCCACGAAGCCGATTCTGCCGGACGGCATCAATACGATGCGGTCAGGCACACCTGCTGTTCCGGGAGATGTGAACTTCCAGCAGACACCGCCGACTGCTTTCACGGCAGCGACCAGTTTTTCTTCAATTGATTTTTCTCGCATAGATTCGACCTTTCCGGGCAATAGTGCAGGTCGGTGAATGTCATTTACAAACCTTTCCATAGGAAGAAATTTCTATGATTTTTCTCGCCTGCGTAAGGTTGGAATATGAGTTTCACCGACCTGCACTTTCCCGATTCTACGTTGTTTTTGAATGATGAAAATGCAGGTCAATCCAGAAAGTCGAGTCGGATTTGAAGCCCATAGATGGTAATTCCGCTGTTCAGCTTCTTGCGCTTGTAGCCTGCCTGCTCCAAAGCCCCATAGAAATCTGTGGTGCTGCGGATATACTCGCCGTTCTCTGTGCAGTACTCACGGTAACGCTTATACAGCTCTCCGGACTTTTCCTGATATGACGCATCCACGTCACAGCACTCGTCAATAAAAGAGCCGAGCCAGTCATTGCCTTCACGGTATGCACCGATCGCATCCAGAACACATTGCGGGCGGTCTACCTTGAAATCGGCGGCGACCACTTTCATGGCACCCTCGATAAGCCACGAAAGAACCGCACCGCCTGCATTGTCAATCAGGTACTGCGTATAGTTCTTCTTGTCGTCCTGCCCCTGAATCTTTGCATGGAACGGGATAACAATCAGTCTGCGCCATGTGCCGTCGTCCGAGGCAGCAACCTTCGGCAGGTGGTTCGTGTACAGCACCAGCGTATGGCTCGGTTCAAAGGAGAACGGAGCCTTGAACTTCTTCTCGGCGAAAATCGGATCGGTCGAACAGAGCTGCTTGACCACGCTGGTGTTCAGGCGCATACCTTCCTGCAGCTCCGCCGCAATGATGAGGCGCTTTCCCTTCAGCTCCGCCATTTCTGGTTTGACGTTACGCTTGCAATTAACGGTCAGCGCATCGGCAGAGATATTGCCGGAATAGCTGCCCAGCACCTTATAGATGACATTCCAGAAGGTGGACTTTCCGTTTCTGCCGTCGCCGTAAGCAATAATCATCGCTTCCGTGTATACTTTTCCGATCAGGCAGAGACCACAGATCATCTGAACGTAGTCAATCAGGCTCTGGTCTTTACAGAAGAATACCTGCAAAGCGTCCTTCCAGATCTGACGACCTTCCTCATTCGGCACAACCGCCGTCACTTTCGTAATCAGGTCAGTCGGATCGGTTGCTCTCCAGCCGTCGAGACCTTTGGCAAGGTCGAAGGTACCGCCGGGTGTATTAAGCAACATCGGATCACCGTCAAGCTGCTCCGGGTGTTTCAGCACCAGCGGCTTTGCGGCATCAAGGGCATTGTTCAGGTTGCGGATATGACGGTATTTCAATACGAAATCATGATACAGCTCGGAAAATCTGAACAGTCCATATGCAGCGCCCTGTTCCGGAGTCAGGCTATCACGAAACTTCTTGCCGCCTGCCTTCGCCAGCGCTCTCGGAACCCCCAGCTTCTCCAATGCACATAGGTCATCTTCCATTTTGCGTTCTGCCTCAGCAAGCTGAACGTCCGTGTGTTCGATCATCGCCATGACAGCCGCCTGTTCTGATTCCTCCCAGTAGGTGCCGTTATAGCGCAGATAATTCGTAGCAATCGTAAATGCGATCTCATCACCAAAGCACTCTACGAATGTGCGGGCTTCACCAACATCTGAGAAATCGTCCGGGATCAGCACATTATCGCCGAACTGGTCGGGAGGCACATAACCTTCCTGCGAGGTGACCATTTTGCCGAACTTGCAGGCGCTCTGCCAGATACCCTCCAGTTCCTCATCGTCAAGGGGCGGATCACATTCCGCTGCCTTCTCCAGAAACTTGGCGTGTGCATCCTCGGTGACACCGAAACGCTTGACCAGCTTGCCCGCCATACGGGACATGGTGCTGTTGCGCTGCCCCTGCGGAATGCTGCGGTTCGACTTCATGAGCGTGAGCCAGTCCTCAATCGACAGGCTGCCCTCGTGCCAGACCACATCACCCTTCGAGCCATACAGGAAGCGTGAAGCGTCCAGTGCATTTCCGTCAAAGAACGGCAGTTCCTTGTAGATGCGGGCTTTGATGTTCTTATGGAATGCGGCATCCTTGCAGGGCGTAGTCGGGAAAAATACATGGAAACGAGGGCGGGCTGTTACAGAGCCTTTCGCCAGCATATGATGACGACTGTATGTGATTGCAAACTCCACATCGCTGAGCATCTCACTGAGCTTTTCCGGTGTGATCCACTTATCGGGATTGTCGCTATGGTCATTGTCGCAGTCCATCGGCACAACATCTGAAAGCTGAAAATTGGCATCGCTGCGGGCATTATTCACATACAGCGCGCACACATGGTCGAACGTGACCGCCTTTCGGAGATCTGCTTCCGAGGTAATGACCTTCTGATTCGGGTAAATCGTATTCTTTGCGTTGCCGGTACAATCGGCAGTGTACAGGGTAAACTTCATATCTTTTCCTCCAAATCCTCCGTAAAATAACGGATTTTCATGTGCTTGCGCTTTGCCCGGTCAATCTCTGCCTTCATGCCGGAGCTGACCGTATCTCCGAACACCCACAGCTCCACGCACTTACTCATCAGAACCCAGTTCATGAAAATGGCTGTATCCCGTTCCGCCGGAATACTATCGTCCATGAACTGCGTGAAGTAGATGTGGGGCGTGATCGGCAGGTAGTGCTGGTCAACAGCAAAGCGGCTGTATCGCTTGGCGTTCTCGACGTTCTTCTCCGTATCACCGGAGTAAGGCGAACAGATATACACGACCGGGCGGAAGGCGGCAGCTTTTGCCGCAGCCTTCTCTTCCTTCTCGATGCGGGTAAACGCCTCGTGTTCCGTCGGACTTGCATAGCCTTCGCTGTTATAGAAATCAGCCATGCTTCACCTCGTTCCTGCCGCAGGGCTTTCTGTCGCAGCCCTTATTGCAGAGCTTCCCGCAGCGGGGGCATTTCACATAGACGTTCTCCGGCTTGACCAGCTTCCCGCTGACCAGCGCATAAAACCATTCAATACTGTATTTCATCTCATCCCTCTTTTCTTTTCAGCTTCACGTGCAGTCTCTTCCAAGCGCACTCGTTGCAGAGGACTGCCGTGCCGTACATATCGCCCAGACCGTCGGCAAACACACACGACAGGTCAACGGCGACCTCCTTGCCGCAGTCCGGGCAGGAGCAGAACACGTTCTCACTGTTCAGCTCCACCTTAACCTCGATCTCATCGGTCTTTTCCTTCGCATAAAACATAACCATTCTCCCTTCATTCTTTGCCCCCAGATGTGGGGAGAGCATTCCTGCTCTACAACCCACTACAGAATCGGGAGCGTTTTGGACGAAACAATCAGTCCTTTTTATAAAACTCGCACTCGTATCCGTCCGCCCGCAGGAGCAGACCTTTTGCCCACGAAGGCGTTCGTTCCATCTGTCGGCAAACCTCATCAAGCGACATCCTGCGGTCTGCCTCAATAATCATTTCGTCGTGTATGTGACCGACGATAAAACAGTGCGAAAGCGTCTGCATAGAGAACATAAGCAGATCACGGGCGACCGCCTGCACGATGTTCTCGACAAACTTCGGACCGTAGCTCTCTATGCGTTCCCACTTCTTCGATGCGCCTACGCCCATATAGGTGACGGACTCTCCGCCGAATTGGTTCTCACCGATCTGCGGGTGCGCGTAGCATAGCTTCCGACCGGAAGGTAGCGTGATAAAAAGCATTTTACTCTGATAGCTGAATTGCAATCCGTGTGTTTCTGTGGTGGTTTTCTGCTTGATCGCCTTCTTGACAGCATCATCGACCTCCCACCAGAGCTTGACAATGTTGGGAGAAGCATCACGCCAGTCGGTCACGATCTGCTTCAGCTCTGCATCGGAAAGGTTCAAAGCATCGCCGCCCATTGCCTTCATTGCGCCCACGCTGCCGCCGTAGCCGCAGGCAAGCTCCGCGACCTTGCCTTTCTGCCGCAGTTCACCGTTGATGCCGTGTTTCACAACGGGAACGTCGAACATCTTTGATGCCGATGCACAGTAAATATCCGCGCCGTTCGCAAAGGCATCCATGCGCCACTGTTCTCCCGCCAGCCATGCAATGACACGGGCTTCAATGGCGGAGAAGTCTGCGACAATGAACTTATACCCCGGACGTGGTACGAAAGCGGTGCGGATAAGCTGCGACAAAGTGTCAGGCACATCCTCATAGAACATCTCGACCTCATCGTAATAGCCGTGCTTGACAGTCTCCCTTGCATCAATCAGGTCTGGAATATGGTTCTGCGGGAGGTTCTGTAACTGTATGATGCGTCCTGCCCAGCGTCCGGTACGGGATGCGCCGTAGAAGCTGAACATCCCTCTTGCCCTGTGGTCTGAGCAGGCTGCCGTCTGCATTGCCTGATACTTCTTGACGCTGGACTTTGATAGCATTAACCGAAGTTCCAGCACGGACTTCACCGAATCTTTTGCTGTCTTGAGCAATTCCTTCACAGCCGCCTTATCCAGACAGTCCGACTTATATCCCTGTTCACCGAGCCACTCCAGAAGCTGATACACGGAATTCGGATTCTCGATGCCTGTGAGCCTGCGCATTTCCGCCGACAGCGTAGCCTTTGCCTGCGCATCCAGCGTGAGGGCAGCATCGACCAGTTCCATATCGACACGGATGCCACGGTCGTTGATTTCCTGATCCAGATAAAACTGTTCCCAGATGAAATCCGGCACGGGAAAACGGGATAGCCGCTGGTCGATTGCCAGTTCCGCCTCCACATCCTGCTTGTTATATGCCTTGAAGGTTTCCCACTTGTCCGGAGCATCGGCAGGTGTATGAAACTGCGGAACGCCGTCAGCGGTATCATAGGGAACGCAAAAATACTTGATGAGAGCCTTGCCTTCGGGCATCTTCTGCTGTTCCAGCTTCAGAGCAGCACCAGCAGAGGCAAGCGTCGATGGCAGACCGAGCGTCCTGCAATGAATCATGGTACACTGCCAGCCGACAGGACTCAGATAATCACCGACGGTATCGGCATCAATGCTGTAGCTGCGGAAGATCTGCGGATACTCCTCGCGCAGATATCTGGAAAGACATACACGCTCAAATTGCACGTTGAATGCCCGCTTGATGACCGATTCATCAGTGAGAGCAGTCAAGATATCTTCGGGTACACGGTCACCGTTCGCCAGATCGTAGAGCTGCACTGCACCGTCATCTATCGCAACACTCATAAGCGTGATAGCAAAATACGGAGAATCGGCGTAAGCGTACACACCACACTTGGTGATGTCACGGTCACTCCGAGTCTCCAGATCAATTTCTATGATTTTCATGGTAACACTTCCTTAAACCCACCCGGACGGTATCCCGCCAGTCGCCCTCCCGACATTGCGTTGTTATTTCTTACGGTTCTTGAAGGTGTCGATCAGAATAGTGATCGAGATGGTTGTCCAGCAGAGCATCATAATGCAGCCGGACACACCCATAATCATCGTGAATACTGTATTCATACCGTCACCTCACGAAAGGAAATCGTCGTCATCGTCCATGTCTGCGAAATCGTCCTCAGCACGGGACTTTCCGCCGAGAGGCTCACCGTCGCGGAGCTTCTGGAGGTTGTTCAAACCGCAGGCGATGCCCTTATTTCCGTTGGTGTTGAAGGCATAGAAGTTGATGGAAGCTCTGCCGTAGATGCCGGAGTACAGTTCGCTGGTATCGAGGATCGGCTGGCAGGAAGCATCCACGACACCGGGCTTCGTAGCGCTGTTGGCGTTGATGAAGTAGCAGCCTGCGTATGCCTCATCATCGGGGCGTTCCTCGTCGCCATCACGCAGCGGTGTCTTGATTGCCTTCAGCGGAGGGACGGTCTTGCCGTTACCCTTGAGCTTACCCTGACCTTCCTCATAAGCCGCCTTGATCGCAGCCTTGATCTTCTCGACGGTCACGGTATCGGACTTCGGAATGATGAGGCTCACGCTGTACTTCGGGGTGCCGCCGTTGATCGCCTTCGGTTCATTCACGATGAGGTAGCTGAAGCGGGTGTTCTTGCCAGTAACGACCTTTGTGGGATTGATAATCTTTGCCATGTTAATCTTCCTCCTGAAAATCATTGATTGTCCATGCCGGGCGTTTGTCCGACTCTGGTACGAGTGTGGGTTTGCCCTGCGGCTTTTCGATCAGGGAGCCGAGCAGGGTGTTGAACTTCTTGGTGCCGAGCAGCTTGGTCATTGCGGTCACACCCATGAGCTTTTTCTCAAAGGGATCGTAGCCCGCATCGGTGACTGCCGCTGCAACAGCATCGGGGTTTGTGTATCTGCGGTTGCTGCGTCCTTCCACGACCTTGAAGCCGGGGTACTGCTTACCGCTGATTGCCTGTTCGAGCGCAAAGGCTTTGACGTCGTTTACCCAGCCGATGAAGGTGTCGGCGCGATCGAGAATCATGCTGATCTCATCGTCGGCAAGTGTATCCGGAACTGCAAAATCGTACTGTGCCATCTGGAGATTGTACTCCGCCCGCTTTCGGCAGGTCGCCTTGATGCGACAGAACTGGCAGTGCTTGCCTGCACGATATTCGCCATCACCCTTTGCCGCAAGTGCTGCAGCAGGAATGAGGACTTCCTCCGCCCAGCCGAGCAGTTCCTCCTTCGTGACCTCCGCAATGCTGACATTATCCCGGCGTGGCTGGAAGATGATCATGCGGACGTTCTGGATGTCATACAGGCTCTCAAAGAGATTCAAAGCGCCGAGCGCATACATCCGCATCTGGCTGTTGCCATTGGCATCGACAAGTACGCCGAGACCGTATTTGAAGTCGATGACGGTCATCGTGCCATCGGCGACAATAATACAGTCAGCGGTGCCGAAACTCTCAGCAACCCAGCGCGTGAAGTCAAGGCGCTGCTCGACCAGTACCTGCGGATCAGGGCAGCTCTCCTTCGCCGCCTGCACCTGCTCCATGACGAATTCGCAGTAAGCATCGGTACATTCCGCCATTTCTTCGTCGAAGTACTCCAGATCGTCAGTGGGATCGCGCACCTTGAAGCCGAGCGCCTTTTTGACCTTGTACTCACAGAGAGCGTGTGCGTCAGTTCCTTGCTGCGCGTAGCTGCTGCCAGTATCACCGCCCGCGTTCTCCTTTGCGGAGGGCGGGCAGTTGATCCAGCGTTCACTGCTGGATGGTGACAGAATCGCGTGTGTTCCGGGCATCACAATCCCTCCGCTTCTGCCAGTACAACGGCGTAGTCGCTTTCGGTAATATCTGAGAGCTTTGATGCGCCGTACTTGGCGATCAGCTCCTTGACCTCCGCCGTCTTGCCGCTGCGGGAGATCTCCGACAGGCGGCTGCGGAGCTGCACGAAGGTGACAGTCGCTTCTTCCTGCTTCGGTGTCGGCTGTTCTTTCGGTGCTTCCGCTACCTGTGGCTCGTCCTTTTCAGGATCGTAGATCTCCTCGAAGGTGTCGAGATAGGCGTTAGTTGTCTGCGACGTGAATTTCTGTAATGCAGCAGTAAGTGCATTCAGGGCGTTTACCAGTTCCATCATCGGATCCATTATGCTTGTCCTCCTTTGCCAGATTTTTTGCGAGTCGCTTTGACACCACAGAGATTGCCATCAGGGTGTCGATCAGCTCTTGGGTTTTCCTGTTCATGTGTCGTTCACCTCCCTTCACAACCCACTACAGAATCAAGGGCGTTTTGGACGAAACTTTTTCAGAAAAATTTTCCGAACTCGGATTCAAGCTGTCTCCGCACTTTTTCAAGCTTTGAACGATAGGTGCTGCGCTTCAGATTGAGCTGTTCCAGACACTTTCGCTCGGACATATCTTCATCAAGGCTCATCTGACCGACGGTGATAGCTTCGGGCATCAGTTCTTTCAGCCGTTCGAGAAGCTGGCGCATCAGGAACTGGTCGGTGACGATTTCCTCGGTATCAGATGTATCTGCGAAGGTGTCGCCGTGCATTTCTGTCTCATAATCGAGGGAAAGGTTGTCCCCGGCAGCACGGTACTCGCAGACGTCACAGTCTCCGTCACATTTCCAAAGGTACTGCTTCGGGCAGCAGCACTGTCCATGATACTGGCGGCGGCTGCGGATACGGTTTGTTTCCGGTGTGATATTGGCATAGACTTCCTCGGAAACGGGAATCAGGGTAACTTTGTGCGGATCATTGACATCACGCATTGGCAGGTAAAACTGTTTTGACATAAAAAATCCTCCATTTGACTTGCGAATGGAGGAATCTTTACCGGCAAATGGGCATGACGAATCAGACCGCATTCCAGATGGATTACTCCATTCAGGATTGCAGCCGTCAGCTCAATTGACAGCCGGTGTATTCATTTGTGCCACCGCAGACCGTTGAGCCACCGTTGATCACTCGGTGCAGTATGCAGCAGCAGACAGTTTAACGTCTTGTCCGGGACAGGTGTATTATATCACCACTGGAGAAAACCAGCGGCGCTGGACGATGGGCTGCTTTTGTCGAAACTGCCCTCACATACAATAGGACACTTTCTGCGGTTTTAGCAACTGGAAAAACAAAAAAGCCGCTTGAACGAACAATACCATAAGAACAATATAATCACTTATATTGAGTCTTACAGCATAGCTCGTCCAAGCGGCTTACCTGTTAATCACTCTTTTATTTTTCATACTCATCAGGTGAGATTCTCATCGGAACTTCGCGTTTTACCGCTGGGCACTTATATATTATTTCCAGTGCTTCCTTCAGCTTGTGTTCCGTTTTAAGAATGAAGCAGTTCCTTCTATGCTTGCATTCACCTTTGTGCGGGCATCTATACGTGTATGCTTTTTTCATAGTTACTCCTTTCAAATAAAAAAGCCGATGTTGCATTCAGATGGCATAAGCCATCTTGAATGCTCACATCGGCTGAACTCACATTCGGCTCAACTCACTCGGAGCGATTGGGATTATGTTTCGATGAATTATCAAGTAACTGCGGAAAGATGGTTATAAACCACGCAATCGGTACTTTCTCATATTCCTTTTTCCCGCTTCTCTTTACCAACAGCGCGGGTTCACCATTATCATCCCGGCAAATCTCGCCGAGTTTAATATGGTTCTTCGGTGTGCATACGTAATCGCCTTCCTGCATACGTCTCCTCCTGTCTTAAAATGGTACATCATTATCGCTTAAAAAATCAAACTGATCAATGCCCAAGTATGAATCGATGGCGCTTCGTGCGTCCTCATCGAGATGAACATGACTTGCCGACTCTTTAGCGGATGTTATTAAGGAATTAAGCAATGGATAGAAAGGGGTCTCTTCATTTTCCACTGTATAGCATATCGGAACGACTTTTCCCCGGACTTGCATATACAATTCGTAGCCTGTCACTTTTTCACCCTGAAATGCGATAAAATTTGCAGCCACAAGGAATAAACGAACATCATCACTTATATATGTCTCGAAGCATTCCGTTATCCAAGCACTCCAATCAGGATGGTACTTAGAAACAAAACGGGTAGTCAATTCAGGTTCACTCTCATCATCATATGGTTCCATTAATGGATGAGTAGCATATACATCGCCAAAATCATCATGTTCGAGATTAAATAATTCGGAGCGTGCATTCTTCCGCCACAGTATTTCGCTCGCCTGCGTATCTGTCAGGAGCTTTGTGAGAAAATCCATGCTCTTCCGTTCATCGGGGGAAAGCTCTGCATAGTCGCACATAAGCAAACCTTCTAAGGATACATTTAGTACTTGCGCTACTGCCAGCAAGAATTCAATACCGGGTGTTGATTTGTTATCCTCTTTGTTAAGACGTGAAAGGTATCCAATGCTCACGCCTGCTTGATCTTCAAGATCGCCTATTTTTAACCCGCGCTCTTTCACAAGGTGGTAGATGTTTCCGAGGCATTTAGATTTGTCAAACTGGAACATAGTAAGCCCCTCCTTTACTGTTATGCCTATATCATATCACAATTTGAACCGTTTGTCAAGTGCTAATTACAAATTTATTTATTCGCCAATATTCAAAGTAAATTCTCTTTGAAATTCTTCGTATAGTTCAATCGAAAGCTTATTATTGAGTTAGCTAATTAGCTTACACAAAGAGATAAAGGATAGCGGATGTTACACCCGCTGATCACTCAGAATAATAACGGAATAGTCGTGTCCTTGACCGCTGCCCTAAGAACGCCCAAGTTACGCAGTCGATTAATAACCGCTTCGGTAGACATATTGAACGTCTCTTCTATTTCGTTCAAAGCCCTGTATACTCCTGCCGGAGTAGTACCATAATCATTGACGATAGCCATAACAGCTGATTTTGGCATCAGGAATGAACCGGAAAACTGATTTGCCTGCCATTCGAGCCAATCAGAGTCGGTTTTTAGTCTGCCTTTTTTGGCACCCGGAAGGTCGGTGCGGCGGCATTGCAGGATTATATCATCGTCAATGCCAAATTGCATACGAAGACGATGCTGCCGCAGGAAATACGGTCGATGGAATATAAGATGCCCGCATTCATGTCCTGCTGTGAAACGATATCGATGCTCCTGATTTGCTTCTTCTACGAGGCGGGTATCAAAAATAACAGTGTTTGCCTTTGCGCTGAAATACTCCGCTTCGTTTTTGTAGGGATTGAAAACAGGGATAGAATTGGTATCCTGAAAGACGGTCATACCCAGATATATCATGTTGTTAGACAGATACTGATAATCCGGTGTAGCTTTAAGATAGCCTTCAAGAAACCCATCTATGTCAATAGCAGTAGGATTAGTAAACACGTCCGGCTGGTAATCACGTAGGAAGCGCTCGGCAATGTCATCAATCTCGTCTCTCTTTAACACCGGAAGAGAGTGGTAGTCGGTTCTGACGATAGGATTATACATGGATTGAGAATCATCCTTTCCGTTTTTTCAGCTCCTCCACAAAACGTTGCCATTCTGCCTCACCAGCATCAAGATCACGGGCTGTACGAAGTGCAGCGGACACATAATCTCGATCCATAATGTACTCCGGAAGATCGGGAGCTACTGTTTTTCTCTGTTTGCCTGCAAGATTCAGCATTGTCTGGTACTCGTCATCGGATAAATCAAGAATCTGCTTGAGCAGAACGAGCTTGTCCATGTCGAGTGAATTACGGCGTCCCTTTTCGACATCACTAAGAAATGGGGCAGAAACGCTTAGCATATCAGCCATACGCCGTAAGGTTATCTCCTTTTCCTCACGTTTGTGCTGGAGAAACTCTCCAAAGTTTTGTGCATTCATGTTCATACCATTCACCTTTACTTCACATTATTCTCGCTTGCATCACATTACTTTATGGCTATTCATTTTCACTTTAATTCATTTTACGCCTTACATTATTCTTTCGCAAGCCTTATTCACATTAAAAACTGGTGAATATGTTTGCTTGTTAGCAGGTTTGCTTACAAGCTGTAATGTTATTATATCACACTGGAGCAGAAATGTCAAGAGGTACTAGAAATATTTTTTCGCTGCAATAGCGTACATTCCATTGCACTCTATATTGACATTTTTGTGCATTTGTGATATAATATTTACATCTATTTTTCTGAATATGTACTTTCGTGAAGGTGATTATATGATAATAAAAGTTTTTTCTGATAAATCAAAACTCGAATATGACAAGGGGAGCTTTGACGATTGGTGTGTGTATTACACTAATGCCGCTGGCATACGAAAACCGCCGAAAGATACGGATTATTTTGAGTTCCTTCTCAATCTCGCAAATAAATACACCATTGAGAAGGTATACAGCGATTACGTTCAGGTTTATAACTGGACTGGAAAACAACTCTCTCAAGGCGTGTTAGATAGTATAAGCGCCCTTTCTGCAACATACGGCGATGACGCCTTAGCAGTTGATGTTGTCTTCACTATTTTATACATGGCAATGATTGCAGAGGAAAGAAAAGCATACACCAAACTTGGAAAGCGTATCAAGCGTCTCGGAATTCATGCCTTGCTTAAAGAGGGTGTCTCTGTTGATAAGGCAGCAAATTTTATGCGAGGTATGGGCTGGCGTGAAATAGATAATCTTTGTCATCAACGTGGATTTTAGGAGGTAATTATAATGGCTGGCTACACGAAAACCGAAATTAATATGACAATTTCAAATGAAGGCTCAAGAAACGATGTACGAATGCGAGTGATTGAGCAGCTTGCAAAAGAGGCACCCGGCACAGGGGCAAATGAACTGGCTTCGAGATTCATTTATTATGTTGAAACGCTGAGTGACGGTAACAGAGTGTATATTAGGAGACCAGCTAATCTTCATTATGGATTTGATTTTCTTGTGTGCGTTGAAGGGGCAAATTATAACCCCGGCGGCAAAAGAGCAAGAAACTACCCATCTCACGATGATTTTGCTGAGGACTTAGCTAAGAAAAAAGCTGAGAATCCCGCTATGTATAAAAAACTGTATAAATTACTGAAAAAGGTATTTGAATGCCATGAAGTAACAGAAGAGGAGTACAAACAAATCACATTCAAGACTGGATTTGAGGTTGACCACATACTCAAAACTATAAAATGGCTATTTATCGAGCAGGATATACGTTACTGGAACTACTCAGGAAGAAACATGACGTGGACAAAAATCCCATCAGCTGAATAGGAGGTAAAAAATGAGACTTGAAGAAGCACTTCGTCGATTCAACAGAGTATCTGGAATTCCTTTTGGAAAACTCTTCTCGCCAGAACAGATGAATCTGATTATTATTAACAAAGGAAAAACCGGACAGCTCCTCGAATTAGCCCTTGGTATGCAGTTATCAAATACCAATTGTGATTTTGAAGATGGGGAGCTAAAAACAAACAAGTGCGATGCTGCTGGAAATCCGAGAGAAACCGTTTTTATTACTCAAATCAGCAGTGTTATCGACGAACTTATTCAACAGCGTCCTTTCGAGCAAACACATCTGTATGAAAAGATCAGCAACATTCTTTATGTTCCGGTATGCAAGGACGGACACCCATCTAACTGGATGTTTTTGCCGAGCATCCATGTAGACTTAACAAATCCGAAATTTGCGAGATTAAAGGATATATGGCGAAATGACTACTATTCTATCTGCAGTCAGCTTAAGTATCATATAGAGACAAGCCCTGATGGTTTTATCCACACGTCTAACGGAACACATATTCAAGTAAGAAGCAAGGATAGTATGCCGTATCACCCTATTTATTCGCAGATATATCAGCGCTATGTATCGAATAAGAACCACGCCTTCTATTTTCAGAAACAATTTGTGTATGATATACGGAGAATGAACGGATAGCTCAGTATTATTCTATCTTCCTTCCAACCAATTCAAGCCTATGAGCGCTTGCTTTTTCTGGCGATTCATGGTACAATAGAGTAGTATACAAAACCATACAAGGAAGAGGTTTCTAATGACTACAGTTAAAATGAACCCATTTGTTAAGTGGGCGGGCGGAAAAAAGCAGTTGCTCCCACGCTTGATGGAACACGTGCCAGAGCATTTCGATAGATATTATGAGCCATTCATCGGCGGCGGGGCTTTCCTTCTCGATTTACAGCCCCAGATTGCAACAATAAACGATGTTAATGAACAGTTACTAAATGTTTATATTCAGCTGCAAACAGATGTCGAAGCGCTCATCGCCATGATAAACGAACTTGATGCTGTCGAATGTGATAAAAAGCACTATATGAAAATGCGAGAGCGCTATAATAAGAAAATCGCATCCGGAGAATTGGATACTGAATGCGCAGCACTTATGATCTGGATTAATAAGCATTGCTTCAATGGACTTTATCGTGTTAATGGAAAGGGCTTATTTAATGTGCCTTATAACAATAAAGCAACCGGCTCATCAATTGATGAGGATAATTTAAGAACGATTGCGCATTTCCTCATGACCAGTGACACTACTATTCTACATGGTGATTTTGAGAGCGCTTGTGAAACCGTGCGTTCTGGGGACTTTGTTTATTTTGACTCGCCGTATGTCCCCGTCAGTGAAACTGCTAACTTCACTGATTACACAAAGGACGGATTCAGCTACGAAGATCACAAACGCCTCGCCTCACTCTTCCGCGAACTTGACAAGAGAGGCGCAATGATTATGCTGAGTAATCATAATGTTCCTCTTGTACATGAACTTTATGAGGGCTTCCAGATTGAAGAAATCAGCGTTCGTAGAGCCATCAACAGTGACGCCAGCAAACGCGTAGGTAAAGAAGTAATAATAACAAACTATTGAGGTGTGTATGTTGAATGTTTTTAGCAGCGAAACATTAGCTGCTTATAAAACAGACACAGCTATGCTTGTTCAGGGAGATTCTCTTACATTACTTGAGAGAATGCTCCCTGAATCTGTTGACATGGTTTTTGCAGATCCACCGTACTTTTTAAGTAGCAATGGGATAACTTGTCAAGCAGGAAGAATGGTGTCTGTAAACAAAGGTGATTGGGATAGCTCTCTTCCATTTGAAGAAAAACACGCATTTAATCGAGAATGGATTCGCTTGTGTAGACGTGTCTTAAAGCCTAACGGCTCTATATGGATTAGCGGCACCTTGCATAACATCTATAGCATCGGCGCGGCATTAGAGCAAGAAGGTTTCAAAATAATCAATAATATCACGTGGCAAAAAACAAACCCACCACCTAATCTTGCTTGTCGATGTTTCACACACAGTACAGAGACGGTTTTATGGGCGCAAAAAAACGATAAAAAAGCGCATCACCTTTTCAATTATCAATTGATGAAGGAGCAAAACGGCGGCAAACAGATGAAGGATGTCTGGACAGGAGCATTGACACCAAAGAACGAAAAAAAGCACGGGAAGCATCCGACACAGAAGCCCTTGTATTTATTAACAAGAATAATCGAAGCTTCTACAAATGAAGGTGATATAATCTTAGATCCATTTTGTGGGAGCTCTACTACTGGTGTTGCGGCACTACGTCTAAAAAGGCAATATATTGGAATTGATTGCTCTGAGGAATTTATCGAATTATCGAGAATGCGTTTGCAGGAGGATATTGAATGAGGGTTTTTAAAGATTGGCTTGGCAGTATGAGAGCCAGCATTAACAATTATGACTATTATGTCGACTTTGATAAAGTGTATGAAAATACTGAAGCAATAAAGATTGAACTTAACATCATGAATTCGCTTATCGGTTCCAAAAATATTGAAGCCGATTTTCGCTCTCTGTTGGAGCGCTATCCGGAAATACTTAGATGCATTCCGACTTTATTAGCAGTAAGGCAGAGCGAAATATATGCTCAGGATTCAGAGGAAGCAGTGCTATACAATTTTGCAAAAATGACTTGCTCTATTGATCAGTACATAACCTTTATGAGAAAAACGGGGCTTCTTAATCTTATCGCCAACCATCTCGTTAACAACCTTTATGATTATGTTCTCGGAATCGAAACCGGTCTTGATAGTAACGGGCGTAAAAACCGCGGTGGTCACCAAATGGAAGACCTTGTCGAAGGTTTCATAAAGAAAACCGGCGTCGAATACTATAAGGAGATGTATCTCACCGAGATCGAGAGTAAGTGGGGCGTTGACCTTTCTGCTATCTCAGCAGAAGGAACCTCGACTAAACGCTGGGACTTTGTCGTGAAGACCGGTAGTACCATCTATGTTATAGAAACAAACTTCTATGGCGGTGGCGGCTCCAAACTAAACGAAACAGCAAGAAGCTACAAGATGATAGCCGAAGAATCTCGTCAGGTGCCCGGGGTAGAGTTTATCTGGATTACGGATGGCGGCGGATGGAAATCAGCACGCAGAAACCTTGAAGAAACTTTCAATACGATGAAGCATTTATATAATATCTCCGAAATGGAAGCTGGCATATTTGAAAATCTTTTCTAAGGCAGATTAATTAAAGAATAAAGTCAAACAGCACAAATCATTATCTTGCTTTTTGTAGAATTTGCGCAAAACTAACACTTGGCATTGACAAGCGTCAGTTTTTTTGGTATAATATGTATATGAAAGCTATCCACATTTCATTCTAAGGAGGGTGCATACATGAGTTTTTTTGAAGGCTTAGGCAAGGTGTTGGGCGGTTTAGCAGGACAAGCTCAGGAGTTACAAGAACAGATCAATTTGTATCGCCCTGAGTATGAAGGAATGTCCAATAGCGAATTGCGTGAAGAAGGGCGTAGGTTAAGCAACAGAAGTGACAAGCAATCTCGTGCTCGCCGCATGGCGATTACACAGATTCTCAAAGAACGAGGGGCGATGTGATATATGGGATGGCTTGACGATTTAAAAAAAGGTTTCGATAGCGGATTTGCTCAACAATCAGAACGAGAAAGACGGACTACTAATAGACTTTATGAGCAAAAAGCAAGAGAAGATGCGGAACGCCAGCGTTTAGAAAACCTGCGATATGAAAGTGATAAAGTACTTTTCGATAAATACAATTCCATTTTTACATCCGCAGAGGAAAAGGCATTTATCAAAGAAATATTACTTTCGAGAGGTTATTCTATAAATAGCAAAGGAACATTTAACAGATAATAGGAGGTAAACCAATATGGCAAGCAACAACGACAACAATCAGAGACCAAAAGTTCAGTCAAGCGGTTATAACGGTAGTGAGCCTACCAGAATCTGCCCGCACTGCGGAAAGGAAAAGCCGCTCAGCGATTTCGGTTACAGAAATATGGGAAACGGCGAGATTCGTAACCAGTCTTGGTGCAAGGATTGCAGATGATCTTACAATAGTGCCGAGGAAGAATATTTACTCGGCACTATTTTTATGAAAAGTTAAACATTGACATACCAGCAAATTATATTTCGCGAGTCATGCTTGATTTAAAGAAATGTACATCGATGCTTCAAACCTTCTATTACCGATGCTTCTACACAACAAAGTAATTCCGTTAACGCATTGAAAGCAGTAAACTGAAAACTCTACGAGGTGAAAAAATGAATTATAATCAAGGTATTCAACATATGCAAACATTAGCATCAAGCGGTAAAAGCGGTTGCTTCACGCCCGATGTCAACTTTCCACTTTTAAAGATTCACTATCCGGGTTATAAGAAATTTGGAGACTATAGAATGGAAGTAGACGGACGTGCTATTCCACACACCGAAATCTGCGAATTGTTGTATAATAATTCAAAAGGGCACTATTCTGAGTATGTAAAATTCCTTGAAGATGTTTATAAAAATGGAACAAATATTGATTTAAGTAAGCACCTCAGGATCAAAAGTGCTAACAATCTTGCAACATTGTTATTTTGGGTAAGTCTTCAAGATGAAATTAATTATCCTCAGCCACAATTTCAGGGACACCGGATGCCATTTTGCCGTTATTTTGAAGCTGTTTATGCTGCTAATTATAAAGATTTATCTATCAATATAGTTTATCTGAGGTGTAACAATCACGGTAAAACGGCTCCAGAACCAATTGATACTGGAGATAATATATGCCCATCATATTATTAAAGAAAAAACGTCCGAGCCCCCGGACGTTTTATACTATTAGCTCATATCACTTAAACATTACTATCTTTTTTTGAACATAGAGAAACTTAAGTAGTAGTAGTTTTTATGTTGAAGCAGATAATAATGCGTCTACCTTTTATGCTCTAATATTAAGCATTCATCTTCATAATATTGAAGCATACTGTAATCATGATAAAGAAACCATTCATAATCTTCGTAAAAGTCGTACTTGAGTATTGTGCGTTCTTTTATATATTTTCCTATTAAAAGCATTGTTGTTGCATTTGGTTCATAATTCAATGTATATTTTTGATTTATCTTACACTTTCCTCTGTCTGTATAACATACAAGTGCGTCAATGCGAATATCTATTTCTTTAATTTTGTCACCGCAGTTATTAATCAGATTAATAACCATGTTAATATCTTTATTAGAATCTAAACTTTTCAAGAAACGTACAAATGAATCTTCTATTTCCTTTGAACGTTTTTGCTCTTTTATATGCTGATTATATAATTCAGCCCATGATGGGTTTCCGGTTTGTTCGCTATACAGTCTATCTAAGAGGCTATATTCTATTAGTCCATCCTCATACATTCCTTGACTAAACGAACGTGAACCAAGATATTCGTTCCATTCATTTACTAATTCATAAATAGGCATATCATATAATCGTTGCCTTTCTTCGCGTTTCATTTCCGCCTTAAATTGAGCAAATCTAAGCTCTGATTTTGAAAGCCTTCTTTCTTCATTGTTTTCACCAAAAGCTCGCTCTATTTTATCCTTTGCCTCATATCGACCTGATTGGATTTTGGAATTATCAGATAGAATCTCATTATATGTCTCGTCATCAAGATTTCCTTTTCGGTATTCTCTGTCAGCATTCTTCGCTCCGGTTTCTGATAAATCAGCCATACCATCTACAATACCTGAAAGTATTTTTCCAAATAAGCCCATATACATCCCCCTAATGAATCAGTAGTAATAATTAGTGGCTTTTCTTATTATTTTCATTATACCAATACACAATAAAAAAATCAATAGACAAATTAACGAATAATCGTCACTTTGTTTGTGCTAAAAGATAACTCTTACTGTGTTGTTGCTTTTTTATCCTTTTTGTGGTATACTAATAATACATTTTGAGCATTGAAAGAGGTGAACCTATGCCAGAAAAGCAAATAATTGACAGGGACACCTACCGTGCTATCAAGAAAATGAGTCGTGAGGAACTGCAAGCCTTCCTGATGCGCTACGCTGACGGGCTGCTGGAGAAAGACGGCAAATCCGTCGACCTGCGTGAGGTTGAGAAAGACCTCCGGCAGATCAAGGGGAGCGGCGATAAGCGCGTCGAAGAAATCATGGCAGTATTTGAAAAGCATCTGGGCGTATGAACGCCGACCTTGGCACTATTTCAGCTATGTTTCCCCGTAGTGATAAGAGCATTGAACATATCCCCCGCTACTCGAAAGCACAGTATTTTGCAGGAAAACATCAAATCGAGTAAGTCGCGGCACGTTGAGTGCGTAGTTCTGCTGTCACGAGAAAAATCCTGAAATGGCGTATTTACGCGGTTTATCGGCATCGCCCTTTTCCGATAACAGCAGTTTCACCCACTCAAAATCTGTATGCGGAAACAGGTAAAAGGGCAAAATGGCATACACGGCACATCTGACAACCAATCTGCACACTTTGATTTTTGACAACCAAATCACGCACTCGATTTAGGGGGCGTGAAACTGCTTTTTCCGATTTTTCAGTGTGGGGATTGAATGTCATAGTTAAAAACAGCGTAAAATCGCTAAATACGGACTAATCAAAAATTGCGATTCGGGTGATTGCAAAATAGGGTTGAGTGCGTAAAAATGTTGTCGAAAAAAGTATAAAGAACAGGAGTCAGAAAAATGCTTAGGCTTAGACCATTTAGAAAGAATGATGCAAAAACAATTATTACATGGACAAACAAAAAGGAAGAATTCTATAAGTGGTCAGCCGGAATTCTGGGTGAATATCCTGTTACTGAAAAACGCTTGCTTGAAGCAACATCAGGCAGAGAAGATAACGACAGGTATTTTCCGTTTACTGCTTTTGATGAAAATGGGCTTGTCGGCTTCTTTACTGCAAGAGTACGTCCTGAAGAAGATGATAAAAAGCTCCGTTTCGGATATGTGATTGTCAATCCTTCAAAAAGAGGAACGGGCTATGGAAAACAGATGATTACGCTCGGTTTGAAATTTGCATTTGAGATATATGGAGCTGATTCTGTCAGCCTTGGTGTCTTTGAAAACAACAAGCAGGCATATTATTGCTATAAAAGCGTCGGATTTGAAGAAAACGGAGTGCGGGAGGAATATAATCTGTGCGGTGAAACATGGATTGATATTGATTTGGAAATAAAAAAAGAGACATATTACGCAAAGGAAAAACAGCATGACCGTTAGTCGATGAAGAATAAAAAACAGCCCCGCACCATTGAAAACCAGTGATGCAGGCAGGCAGAAAGGAGCAATCTATATGCGCTGTCCGGAATGCCGCGAAGGCATCATGTACAAATGCAAAGCAAAGATGAAAAACGGCGCCTTCGCAACCGTGCTGGTCTGTGATGAAGTTGATGACGCATGGGTGGATGAAGTCTGCTTAGAAACAGAAATTGATTTCCATGACGTTCTGGAAGTTGCAGAGTCATACGGTGAAGTGGACTCTGACCATTCCCGTGACAATATCATCCCCTCTGAGATCTATTACGGCTGGGATATAATAGAATGCACAGATATATGGTGTCCTTATTGCAGAACTGAAAAGCTGGAACACGGCATCACAGCACAGACTAAACGGGAAATCACCAGATGTCCCAGATGCCTTGCGATCTGGATCGGCAGCATTTCTCCAGATAACATATCAAACTACCGGAAATATATGGCAGACGGCATCAGATTGCCTGATGAAACGGAAATTGACTCCTTCGGCGAAAAATACCCTGCAATTTTCGATAAAGTGCAAGATACAGAGTATGTCTGCCCGAAGTGCGGAGATGGCATCTTATACGGAACGATTCGTGCATCCGGTAAAAAAGCACACTACTGCAACCGTTGCAGATCAGTCTGGTACAACCCTGACAGACTGCCGCAAAAGCAGAAATAACCAAATACAAATGATGATATCATCACTCCGCATAACAAAATCCCCGCACCACTGAATCACCAGTGATGCGGTGATTGCTCTATCTGTTCACTTTTCAATGCTGATCGTCACGCCGGATTTGAACCGGAATTCCAGATAGTCAACGTACACAGTCTCTTTTTCAAGCATTTTCTTTACAAGACTGCCGTCAAATACCAAGACCTTGCTCTTCTGCCTTTCTATAAATTTCAGCAGTTCACGGATACGCCGCTTGCATTCGGATGCAAACATCCTCACTCACACAATAAGAAATGGCTGAAACTGCCGAAGTGTATCACTCAGGCAGCCACAGCCCTTTCTTATTCACCATTCATTATTACTTGTTTTTGACCAATTCTTGAGCATAGCAATCAGCTCTGAAATAGACACATCAGTAGTTTTCTCTGTACCGTCTGAATATGTAATCACAGTATGATAGTTGAATTCATCGGAATATTTTCCATTTCTCGCATCTTCTGTGCCGATGTATTTGGCATAATCCAGCGACAGGATGCTTTTGAATTTGTCCTCCGTGATCTCAGTGACAACGGGATCAGATGCGCTGCGCTTATTAAGATATGAGATGTAGTATTTCTCTCCATCCTTATATGCTTTATATTCATAGTGTACAGCCATGACTCCGCCTGTTTGTGTCATTGTTACAGAAATGGGAGTTTTTACTTTTTCAAGTAATTCTCTTTTCATCAAGCACAAATCAAACACATTAAGGACATTATCATTGCAGAAATCTACTGCCTTCCACTTGATAAGATGCGTGTCCGGCACGGCAAGCAGCCATTTCTGTAACAGTACGACATCAGCAACATTGAATTCGCCGTCATTGTTCACATCGCCCATCAGATAAGGCTGTATATCCGGTTCAAATCTGTATCGGAAAACGCCGTTTTCCACGATCAGGTCATATTCCTCTTTCTCATTTGCAGTAATTGTAACTTCACCGTCGCTGCGGGCAGATACAACGTAAAGTGTCAGTATGTCATCCGCATCGAAAGCACTTGTAGTTCCCATTGTCATGCTGTGCCCGGCAACGGTCTTATCTGAAGTCGCTACAGTTTTAGAATGCGTTTCCTTGCTGTAAGGATAGCTCAGACAGAACAGCGATTGCACCGTTCTGTTTTCAAAAACAGTCGTAAAGTATCTGTCGTTTCCTGTTTCAACATTCGGGAGCATTCCGTTCACAAAAGAATAAAAGTCGCCGTCTGTTACACATGAGGACAGGTCATACACTGTTTCGTCGGGATGATACAGATTCTGACAGGTGACGGTCGTTTCTCCGTTTTTCACATCCACAATATAGCTGAAATAGCGCTTATACTGCACATCTGCTACAATATCTTCATACGCAACAGAATCAAGTGTCGTTTCTTCGAGCGTGACAACATACCTGCCGCTCTCCTTCGGCGTGAATACATATCCGTATTTCACATCCTGCACTGCAAACTTATTCTCAGAACAAACGATAAATGCCGGATTACTGAAAGAACTGTGTGCCATAAAGAACACAGAGTCACCCTGCATCCTGAAATGATCCGGATACTCTTCAACGAGTGCGAAGTAATCGTCAGCCATTTTCGGATAAGTGTATTCCTCCGCTGAAACAGGCAGCGGAACAGAAAATGCCAGAGCCAGAGCCGATAAAACAGCACATATACGTTTTTTCATGGTATTACCACCTTTTCTCAGTGTGGATACATTGTCGGTCATTCAGTTTTATAGTGAGCGGCATATTGCTGCTTATCTTCATTATAGCATGGTATATGTAGAAATGCAAGGGTTAAACGAAAAAGGCTGCTGATACCGTGTGAACAATATCACGCGATACCAGCAGCCCTTATTATTATATTCACTTTTCCACGCTGACCGTCACACCGGACTTGAACCGGAACTCCAGATAGTCATCGTACACAGTCACTTTTTCAAGCAGCTTCTTTACGAGACTGCCATCAAAAGCGGTAATCTCGCACTTCTGCCGCTCAATAAACCGCTGAAGCTGTCTTATCCGCTTCTTGTGTTCCGACTTTGCTGTGCCGTCCATATCCGCTTGTGCCTGAAGCTCACGCAATCGGAGGATTTCCTCGGTAATGTCATCATAATTCTCACGGCGCTCTGTACGGTCGATTAGCTCCTGCTGAAGTTCGGACATCTTTGCCGCCAGTGCGGCGGCACTTTCCGGATTCGCCGCATTGATTGCGGCTTCAAGGTTCACCTTCAGCCGTTCCAGATAAGTGTCACTGTTGCCGACTATTTCATTGAGTGCGTCGAGAAATGCTTCAATCAGTATCTCCTCGTTGATTGTTCTTGCATGGCACTCGTCTTTATGCTCCAGACTTGTCAGACACCGCCACACGACTGACTTCTTGCCGCGGTTGTTCCAATGGATTCTGCGGAACTCCTCGCCGCATTCAGCGCAGAATACGATTTTTGAGAACGGATGGTTTGCACTGAAGCTCTTCCGTCTTCCGAAGCAAGCGTTCTGTTCACTGCGCCGTGCCATTTCCTCCTGCGCCATGAGGAAAATCTCCTTCGGAATGATCGGCTCATGGTCGTCCTCAATGTAGTACTGCGGCAGGATCCCGTTGTTTTTACCACGCTTCTTGTTCAGGAAATCAATGGTGTAGGTCTTTTGCAGAAGTGCATCACCCATATACTTTTCGTTTTCAAGAATCTTACGAATCGAGGTATCGTGCCATTTTGCCTTCCCACGGGAGGTCAGGATTCCGTCACGCTCTAAGCCCTGCGCGATCTTCTTGCAGCTTTTCCCTTCAAGATATTCTCTGAAAATGCGTTTGACAATCTCCGCCTGTTCCGGGTTGATGATCAGGTGACCGTCCTCATCCTTGTCGTAGCTGAGGAAACAGCGGGCGTTTACCATCACTTTACCCTGCTGGAATCGGTAATGAATACCCATTTTCGTATTTTTGCTGAGGGATTCGGATTCCTGCTGCGCCAGTGACGCCATGATCGTCAGGAGGACTTCCCCCCTAGTATCCATCGTATTGATAGATTCCTTTTCAAAGTAAACAGGGATATTCATCCTCTATCCCCTTGCTTTTTCCTGTGAATCATGCTATACTATAGTCAGCAGTCTTTGGCATTCTCATAGTGCCATTTCAAAGTGTCACTTTGGAGTCTTATGTAACGGTATCCGACCTATTTCCAAGAACGCAGAAAAGCCTTTGACCTTTTTCCAAGAACATATAAGCCGATGATTTTTCGGTTATGACATCATTTCGAGGATTTCGAGGCACGTTGAGTGCGTAGTATTGATGTCAAGGGAAAAATAGAGAGCATAAGAAAAGTGCCGAAAATTCGGCACTTTTTCTCTTATGTAAAAATGATGGGATTATCGTGGAGTGGATTTTTTCTGTTCTTGGGAATAAGTCCAGTGTCTCTCGGAGATACAGCGCACTTTGACTTACTCAAAGCACCCGACCCTATGTAGTTCTTGGGAAGAAATCCACCACTCATCTTCTGACAATCAGGTCGCCGGGGGCACATTTGTGTATGCCGCTCGGACTGCCACAGCTGCACGGGCATTTTGCCCACCCTCGCCGGGGACTGCCCACAGGCACTGCCCGGCAGGAAATGAGCCCGCCCGAGTATACAATCAGGCGGGCTCTTGCTAACAGATATGGTGCTATTTATATTCATATTTGCGGATGATCTTCCTGTATAAAGTCAAGTGAAACATACAATTTTCCGTCAGAAAATATACAAGCCGTTCGACACAAAGGATAAAAAGATAATGCGTGATGAATTTCCGGTGCGAGAGGCAGTATGACTCACCGGTCATATTGATGATCTCGCAGTGATGGATCCGTCTGTCCAGAATCGCGATGGTGATCGCTTCATCATCCATGAAGTCGATCCATTCATCAAAGCCTTTGTTGGAGGCTACGATATTTCTTATAGTTCATCAGCAGCATAAAAATTTCCTGCTGCCCGTTTTCCTGAGCAAGTTTGATGCATTTGTCAATATTCTTCTCATTGAAAAATGCGTCCGACTGCGTGAGCTCCGCGATCAAGCGCGTATCGCCCGCGGGAATGCATGACTCCATCATTTCAGTCAGATGTACTCTAATATATACAGCAAGCCGTTCATCATGCGTACGCAGATAATCTGCCGCCAGAACCGGATATTTCACCGCAGTCTTTGCCTTGCCGCTGTAATCAAAGGTTCTGTGCATTTCAAAGACCTTCTGTATCTCATCGGACAGATTTTTCACTGCGCTGTAATCCCTGTAAAATTTCGTGTCATCCGGATGCAGACGAATCACGCAGAGTGCACTGCATCTGCCCAATGCGCCGTAGCCAATGTCTGTCACGCTGTCCGGTATGACGATTTCTCTAAGGCTGCCGCATTCAGAAAATGCGCCTTTGCCGATGCTTGTTACACGCTCCGGAAGCGTGATTTCTTTAAGGCTGCTGCACCGGTAAAATGCATGTTTATCA
>Ga0310691_10002008_pt1 | contig 28767 bp, 38 predicted proteins | sample 176DNAGHGlowgp2_FD_203887 | JGI IMG/M metagenome (GOLD analysis project Ga0310691, IMG submission 203887) | Sheep rumen microbial communities from Palmerston North, Manawatu-Wanganui, New Zealand - 1766 DNA GHGlow gp2 (v2) (version 2) | ecosystem: Host-associated > Mammals > Digestive system >... | reverse complement strand
ACAAATTGACCTTGGAAATGGTCGAATCATGAACAGGTGCTCGATGGCTTGGAGTGATAACGGCTACAAGGGTCAGTTGATCACTCCGAACACGGACGTGTTCCCTATATATTTTCGTTATTCTCGAGGATATACGGCAAAGCAACCCTCCGACAGTCCTGTCCAGTTCTTTACCTTGGCGAGCAATTCCGATGGTGTTCGTGGCTGTATTCTAAATAAACTATATCAAGCCACAGTGTTCCATCTTGAGACTCCTGTCATCAAGACGGCAAACTTGAACATGACAGTCGAGTACACAGTAATACAGGAGGTGCAAGAATGACAAGCGAGATAATTGTTGCGATTCTCTCACTCTTCGGCACGGCTCTGGGAGGAGTCGTGTCGGTCTTCACTGCCAACAAGCTCACAAATTACAAGATCGATGAGCTGAAGAAGGAAGTGGAAAAGCATAACGGTCTGATCGACCGGGTCTATAAGCTCGAAGAAAAGGCAACACTAACCGAAGAACAGATCAAGGTCGCAAACCACAGGATCGATGACCTTGAAAAGAACCAGGAGGTGAAAAAATGAGTAACAAGACTTACGACATCATCAAGAAGATCGCTTTGTTGATCGCTCCCGCCGTTGTCTTCATGACGGCACTGGTCGACATCTGGGGCATCCCTTACGGTTCTCAGATCGTTGCCACACTCGCAGCGTTGGACGTCTTTGTCGGTGTAGCGGTGGAGATCCTGGCGGCAAACTATAAGAAGACCAAGAACGGGGGCGGTTCCGATGGCTGAACTTGACCATATCAAGGACGTTGACAACGATGTTGTTTATGACCTTAAAGACAAAACAGCCCGCCAAACGATCACGGAAAACGAGATATATTTCCGAAAAATGTTTTGCGTTCACATGGGGAACGCTGGCGGCGCTGAACAGATTCCGGGATATGGTTGGTATAATAATGTTGATATAACGTTAACGTCAATCATTGGCGCGTTTGATGTTTCGGGAATGGATGGCGCATTTTTAAGAATTATATTTCGTGAATCCCCACATTACGATTACACATTACCGATTATTATCAGGGCGTTTGAATCCGACTATCATCGCGAAGTTTTTTGTCATGTTTACACCGATACTAACAAAACCGAAGAGCTGAAAATCACAGGAACCGAAACAATTGATTTTATTTATGATAAGGTTAATCGGTGTTTTTTTGTCGTGGGGCGAAGTTCAACGGGGGATTTGGCGAACTACTACACCAAAAGCCAAACCGACAATTTGTTAAACGCAAAGGCAAACGCGGCCGATTTGTCAGCCGTGGCAACGTCAGGCGACTATAACGACTTGTCGAATTTGCCGACAATCCCGGCGGCGCAAGTTCCGAGCGATTGGAACGCAACGGCGGGCGTTGCTCGAATACTGAACAAACCGAACTTGTCAGCCGTTGCGACATCCGGGAATTATTCCGACTTGAATGGCGCGCCCACGCTGGCGCCTGTTGCCACTTCGGGCGATTATGACGACTTGTCGAATTTGCCGACAATCCCAGCGGCGCAAGTTCCGAGCGATTGGAACGCAACGGCGGGCGTTGCTCGAATACTGAACAAACCGAACTTGTCAGCCGTTGCGACATCCGGGAATTATTCCGACTTGAACGGCGCGCCCACGCTGGCGCCCGTTGCCACTTCGGGCGATTATGACGATTTGAGCAACAAACCCGACTTGTCAGTTCTTCAATATTTGGCGAACATTGCCGCCGCTGATGATTTCAACCCGGGGACAAGTTACAGTTACCTTGACTTTGTAAAATACAACGACCGTTTATATCTCTGTAAATCGTTGTCAGGTTCAACGGCTGGAACGTTCGACCCCACGGAATGGAACGAAATTATAATCGGCGAACAGGTGGCCCAAGCACAACGAACTTTTTTATTGGCGACCCAAAACGGGAACAGGCTTGACAATTTGGCACCCGTTGCCACATCGGGGGATTATTCGGATTTATCGGGGACCCCGGCAATCCCAGCGCCCCAAATAAACAGCGATTGGAACGCGACGGGAACAGTTGCCGAAATTCTGAACAAGCCCAATTTGTCAGCGGTCGCGAATTCGGGACTATATGCGGACTTGATCGGGTCCCCGACGTTGGCACCCGTTGCCACTTCGGGACTATATGCGGACTTGATCGGGTCCCCGACGTTGGCACCCGTTGCCACTTCGGGCGACTATGACGACTTGACCGACAAGCCGACGTTTAAGACGATAAACGGGAACGCGATCACGGGAACGGGGGACATTGAAACGGCATCGCTCCAAACCACGGCCGACACGGGCAACAAATCGGTTCCGAATAACAGTATAACCAAAATAGCAGAAATAAGACTAACAAAAGGTTTGTGGATTATAACCGCCACGATAGGATTCGCAAACACAAGCACGAACAACGACCGTGTGGCGATTTTTTCAACAGCGGCCGCCTCCTCGGCCGCCTCAAATTTTGAAGCCTACTGCAGGATAAGAGCGGCCGCGACCTCATGGACGGACATCCCGATGTCATGTATCTATAACGCCACTGGATTAACTACACTATATCTATACGGACTTCAAGACAGCGGAACAACGCTCAATAGTAGATGCTTCGGCATAAGAGCTGCAAAAATAGCATAAAACGAAAGGAGAAAAACATGACACAACAAAAGGAAATTATCGACCGAGTGATCACACTCGCACTCGAACAGGTTGGAACAGTGGAAACCCCCAAAGGGTCCAATATCAACAAATATGCGAAATTCTTTGATGATCTTCGCAAGCAGGGCATAGACATATATAATGGAGCCAAGCAGGGCGCGAGTTGGTGCGATATCTTTGCAGATTATATCTACATTCAAGCAACGTCTGTCACCATTGCCACGAAGATGATCTACCAGCCTCTCAACGGCTGTGGTGCAGGATGCAAGTTCTCTGCAGGATACTACAGGAACAACAAGGCCTTTTATGCAACTCCTGAAGTTGGAGATCAGATCTTCTTTGGATCCGCTGGGAAGGAGACTCACACAGGCATCGTGGTCAAGGTAACCGACAAGATGGTCTATACCGTTGAAGGGAACACCGATAACCAGGTCAAATCAAAGTCCTATCAGAAGAACAACAAGAACATAGCAGGCTACGGCAGACCGAACTGGTCCCTTGCAGTCAAGGCTATGTCTGCAGACAAGCCTGCAGAGAAGCCGAAGGAAGACCCTAAGCCTGCTCCTGCTCCTGCAAAGCCTAAGACCACGGCAAAGGAGTACACGGTCACACCACCGATCGGACTGAACATCAGGAAGGGCGCAGGAAAATACTTCCCGAAGGTCGGAGCTTTTGCTTATGGTGCCACCATCAAGGTCTCCAGCATATCCAAAGGCTGGGCGAAGCTCGCAGATCGTGACGGATATGTGGCGAGCGCATATATCAAGCTGAAGAAGTGACTTCTGTCCTTTTTCATAATTGTCTCCGGGGAGAGGGTATCCGTGTCTTCATAGATCGCCTACTTGTTCATCCCTCTCCCCAAGATGAACACAACAGTGCCGGGAGTTCCCTACTGCTGAAAAATACCCTCTGACTTTTTGATATTTCCCAAATCCTTCTTTAACGAAAAACCCCTCTCTTTTTCCCGGCAAGAGAGGGGCTTTTTCTATTTGATAAAACCTATTGGCTGGACTTAGCTTGTACCTCCATGTACCTTTATCCAAAAATCCAGCCAATAAGGAATCCAATAAATCAGGGCTTTAGAGCCCCGAAAACGGCATGGTGGAAACTGCGGGGTTTGAACTCACGACCAAAAAAGCCATAATTCCCCGTAAATCCCGTGTTTTCAATGCTTTCAAGGTTGGCAAAAATCTTGCTAAACTTGGCTAAAATTGTCCCTTTTTTCGCACCTTGTACCTCAAAAGCGATCATTTGAACACCTCCTGAATGTATCCGACAGCTTCCTGATCGTCACGATCAAGATGGTGTCCGTAGACTCCGATCGTATCCATCTGTGCAGAGTGTCCGACCAGTGCCTTGAGCAACGGCTCAGGCATCGTGGTCTTGACCATGGATACGAATGTATGTCGGAGGGAGTAAGGTGTTCCCGGTATATGTCTGTCAGCTGCGAACTTGGTCCATCTCTTCCTCACGTTATGAGGGGAGCACATAGCGCCCTTTGTGTCGCAGAATATCCACTTGGATCCACCGAAAAGCTCATCGTTCCGCTCAATGGTCTTGTTTATCAGATCTCTTGCGAACGGATGCAGAGGTATGATCCTCTGTGCGTTCCTGTTCTTTCCTTCGGTGATACGCCCCTGGTCATTGATTGCTCTTCTGATCGTGATGGTCATGCCGTTATAGTCACCCTTCTGGAGACCATAGATCTCTCCCGGACGGCATCCTGTAAGGACCATCAACACCCAAGCTCCCCAGAACCATTCCTCCGATGGCTCCAGAAGTCTCTTTACTGCATCCGGATCAAGTATGTCCTTACCAACTACAGGATGACCTGCAGGGATATATAGAGATCCTCGGAGAGGGTCCGTATATTCGTTCTCGTATGCGTACTTGATCAGAAGGTTTATGTTGGCACGGATGTTCGACAGGTACTTCTTGGAGAGCGGTTCTTTTCCCTTCTTTGGTCTGGCATCATTGATGCACCGTTGCCAGTCCTTCATCCTCACATCGAAGATCCTCATTCTCCCGAGTTTAGGCAGGATAAACAATCTGGAGAGTGATTCTGCCTGTCTGTAGGATTCCGAATGAATCCCGAGTTTCATCTCTATCTCTTCGAGCCATTCCTCACGGACCTCGGCCACTGTCGGGTTCTTGGATCCATGGTGACCGTAAGCTCTTGCAGACTTCAGGACTTTGCGCTTTCCTCTTTCGCCTGGCTCAACAGAGGTGAACTTGTGAGTCACCCCGTTGACCGAGATCCTGAGTGTCCAGCGCTGTTCCTTCTCATTCCATATCGGTGTAGCCATTCTCATCACCTCCGAGGAAGATCTTTATGATCCCGATGATAGATGCTAACTGCTCATCGGTTGCAGTTCGGATCAGACCCGTGAGTTCGGTGACCAACTTGGAACGGGTCAAAACGTCCGTTTGATGTCTCTCAAGAGCGATCTTCTCACCCTTGTCGTTGTATATATAATCAATATTGCCCTTCAGATAATCAAAGTCAACATCCAGCGCCTTGCAGAAGGCCCGAACCTTCGAGATCGGCACGTCCTGAAGCCCCTTCTCTATCTTATGGATAGTGGTTGAATCCGAATATCCGACCATCTTTGCAAGCTCGACTTGAGTTAATCCCTTCCTGAGCCGTGCTTTCCTCAAGTTCTTTCCTGTCTCTTCCAGTATCTTCTTCTTATATATATCCATCTTCATCACCTCCGGCTATATTATAGCGGTTTGTAATTTTATTGCAATAATTCTACCAAAAAAATAGTTGACTATTAGCTAAAGTTTGGTAAGATTAGGTCAGTAAGGCGAAAGGAGGTGATAACTTGAATCCGGAGACAGTTAAGACAGGAGAGCTGCGTGAAAGGATCATTGCCTCGGGCATAACACAGATCCATATTGCTAATAACTTAGGCATAAACATAGGAACCCTTCAGAACAAGCTGAACGGGAAGACAGAGTTCAAAATCTCCGAGATCGTGAAACTAAGCAAGATCTTGGGGCTTACGAACAAAGAAAGAGACTATTATTTTGGGCTGTAATTGGCTAAAATTTGCTAAATGGAGGTAAATTTAAGATGGACGACTACACAGGAGAACTCCCCACAAGAATCGGAATCATTCACGACATCAGCACCCTGAGAGGGTACCTGCTGAACAAGGACGTGCTACCGGATGAATTTGTCAGTGCTCTGATCAATGTCCTGGACTACGCATCAGAGAAGACCACTGCAGAAGCCGGTGACTATTTCACATCATTCTAAGGAGGAGATTATGGCAAACCTTTACGAACTTACGGCAGACATTCAGCTGCTTTGGAACTTAATGGATCAGGGTGAGCTCGATGATGACATGATCATGGATGCAATGCAGAACTCCCAGGAAGAACTTGGGATCAAGCTCGAAGGCTATTGCAAGTGGATCCGCAACATGGAAGCAGACGTTGCCGCCCTGAAAGAAGAAGAGAAGAGACTTGCTGCAAGAAGGAAGACCTTGGAGCACACGATCGAAAGAGCGAAGAGCTCCATGCACTACGCAATGAACGAGGCTGGAGAGAAGAAGATCAAGGGTAACCTGTTCACCATCTCAGTCCAGAACAACCCTCCGAAGGTAGTTATGGACAAGGATATCGATGACATCCCCGAGAGGTATATCAAGTATCTGGATCCGGAGATCGACAAGGCAAAGATCAAGGAAGACATCCAGAAGGGCATCGATGTGGAAGGCATTGCTCATCTTGAGCAGACCGAAAGTCTGAGGATAAGGTGATCGCTATGGCTAACAGAACACTGGAACCAACCATTAACACCGTTATCGCAATGGATAACTTCTCGGACTGGCTTCATATTGAGATGGAAAAGAAGCATGTTACCTGTGAAAAGCTCGCAGCATATATCGGGTGTGAACGCAAGACGGTGCTTTCCTGGAGGACAAAGACCAGAGCCCCGAGGCTCGATCAGATGGCAAAGTGTTATGCCTACTTTGGAAAGAGCACCATTATCATCCCCATTACTCGCATAGCAAGAGAGGAAGCCTGAGGATGAAGCATACACGGCTTTTTAACGATTTTGTTGAACTCATAGATACTGAGGCTAAGACATATATCGACGGAGAGATCAATGGCAGACCGCTGAACAGCACTCCGCTCGAACTGAGAGCTCAGGGTAACCTCATTGCCGCAGGAATATGCAGAGCAGCCCTTTTTACTCTCCACAACACAGATGAGTATTTAGAGTTCTCCGAGTATGTCAGATCTAAGGGCTTTACACCATGACAAGACAAGACACAAAACAGTTCCTTAAATTACTGGAAATATTATCAAACAAGGAGGTCAAGAAGATGATACCGATTTCAAGCGGTAAGGTTGAAACGGCCAAGAAGGTCATCATATACGGGCCGGAAGGAATAGGCAAGTCCACACTTGCATCCCGCTTCCCGGATCCCGTATTCATCGACACTGAAGGCTCGACAAAACAGCTCGATGTCAGAAGGTATCCTGCACCGTCTTCCTGGGAAGACATCGTCTCATTCGTAAACGATGCCATCACAGGCAGGACCTGCAAGACTCTGGTCATCGATACGGCAGACTGGGCCGAACAGGCCTGTTCAAGGTCCGTCTGTTCCAGACAGAACGTTAAGGGAATAGAGGACATCGGTTACGGCAAAGGATACACATATCTGGCTGAATCCTTTGCTTCGCTCCTGTCAATCTGCTCCGATGCAGTGGCACAGGGAATCAATGTAGTCTTTACAGCTCACGCACAGATGAGGAAGTTCGAACAACCGGACGAGCTCGGTGCGTATGATCGCTGGGAGATGAAGCTGAACAAGAAGACTGCAGCTCTCCTCAAGGAGTGGGCTGACATGATCCTGTTCTGCAATTACAAGACTATGGTCATTACTGACCAGAACACCAAGAGCAAGAAGGCAACAGGGGGGACCCGTGTCATGTACTCCACACATCACCCCTGCTGGGATGCCAAGAACAGATTCAATCTGCCCGAAGTCATGGATATGGACTATAAGCAGATCGCTCACCTGTTCACAGTAGACACTACGGACTACAGAGCGGAGCTCCGGAAGTACATCAAGGACAACAACCTGGATGGTGCCGAGATCGCCAAGGCCTGCGGTCTGAACGCAAAGAGTACCAATGAAGATTACAAGAAGGCTTATGACTTCGCTACAACTAACTACAAAAAGGAGAAATAACTATGGCAGAGAATGAAAACAAGTCAACAATGGGTTGGGATTCAGGCATTTCAGCAAAGGCAGGAGAGTATCAGGTACCTCCGATCGGAGAGTATAGGTTTTATGTAGCCAACTTTGAGAGATCCTTCTCAAAGGCAGGTAACCCGATGGCAGTCCTTACCCTCTCCCTTAACGTAGACGGTAAGGCGTACGAAAGAAAGGACTATCTCGTTCTTTCCGAGAACATGGAATGGAAGTTGGCGCAGTTCTTTGAGTGCCTTGGTCTCAAGAAGAAGGGAGAAGCGCTCACAAGGATGCCCTGGGATCAGATCATCGGCAAGGAAGGCATATGCAAGCTGATCCATGAAGACTATAACGGTCAGACACAGGCTCGTATCGGTGCTTATATTACTCCCACAGGCCAGGCTGCAGAAGCCAAGACAGCTCCCGCTGAAGAAATGCCCTTCGAGATCTGATCTATGGATAACGAGGCTAAGATCAGGAGCGCTCTGGACTCGATAGATCCGTCATCGCTCAATTATGAGGAATGGATCCATGTAGGAATGGCCCTCAAGGCTGAGGGCTTTCCTGCCTCGGTCTGGGATGATTGGTCTTCCAGAGATGTCGGCAGATACCACTTCGGGGAGTGCGAGAAGAAGTTCGACACTTTCCAGGATTCAGGTATCACTGCCGGAACCATCATAGACATGGCAAGGTCAAGAGGTTGGAAGTATGACCGTGCTCTGTCTTGGGACGATGGTCTTCTTGCCTCTTATGAAGAAACCCTCGCAGCACAGGAGACGGGGACCAAGCCTTATCAGATGACGGTCAAGTATCTTGAAGCGATGTTCGACCCGTCTGAGGTGATAGGATATGTCCACTCTGCTATGGAGAAGGAAGGCAAGTGGATACCTGCCAACGGTGGAATATACAGGCCTGTTCAGGACATCATCAAGGATCTGAAGAAGTACAGGACCCTTGACAGTGCTTTCGGCACCATTAACCCTGAAGCAGGTGCATGGATCCGCATCAATCCGACAACCGGACCGAAGGACAAGGACGTAACAAGGCTCGATTATGTACTGATCGAATCCGATTCCCTCCCGATCGAAGACCAAAAGAAGTTCCTTATATCCTCTGAACTTCCGATCGTGGCGCTGGTAGAGTCGGGAGGGAAGTCCGTTCATGCGGTTGTCCGTGTGGATGCCAAGACAAAGCAGGAATATGACCAGAGAGTGGCTTTTCTCTTTGATTGGCTTGGCAAGAACAATTTCATCGTTGACAAGGCCAATAAGAATCCGTCAAGGCTCTCCCGTCTCCCCGGTGCTGAACGGCACGGCAACATCCAGAAGCTCATAGCAACCAAGATCGGACGAAAGTCGTGGCTTGACTGGATAGACTTCATCGAAGGTGTAGATGATGACCTGCCGCCTTTGATCTCATTCGCAGATCAGATGGAGAACCCTCCTGAACTGTCGGAGGAGCTGATCGCCAACATCCTCAGAGTAGGCAACAAGATGATCATTACCGGAGACAGTAAGTCAGGCAAGACGTGTCTGTCCCAGGAACTTGCCGTTTGTCTTGCAGAAGGCAAGCCCTGGCTTAATAAGTTCCATTGTAAGCAGGGCAAGGTCCTCTATATCAATCTCGAGGTGCAAGAGGCTTCATTATTTGAGAGGTTCAAGAGGATCTATACCGCCAACAGGTGGAACATGACCAAGGCGGGGATGAAGAACATCGTGGTCTGGAATCTCCGAGGTCATGCAGTCCCTCTCGATAAGCTCGCAGCCAAGATCATCAGACGATGCAGAAATGAGGGTCCCTTTATTGCCATCGTGTTGGATCCTCTTTACAAGGTCCAGCAGGGAGACGAGAACTCCGCTGAAGCGATCACGTCATTCTGCAATGCTCTGGATAAGATCGCTCAGGAGACAGGAGCTGCAGTTATCTACGATCACCATCATCCGAAGGGTTTCATGGGAGAACGCAAGGCCATCGACAGAGGTGCAGGCTCAGGTGTCTTCGCAAGAGATGCGGATGCGATCATCGACCTGTCTACTCTTTCCCCGACAAAAGAGATGCTGGAGAGAATCGGCAAGAAAATCATGGAAGGAGAGAAGCCGATGCTGATGTCTTTTGTCCTGAGAGATTTCAAAGACGGCAATGATCTGCCCATGTGGTTCAGATTTCCTATTCATTATGTAGCGGATCCTGGAGAACTTGACGGGGCTCCGGTGGAAGGATCCAGAGAAGACAATCTGAACAAATCGTCCAAAAGGACAACAGCAACAGAGAGGAAGCAGGAACTTGATGAAGTCTTTGCTCTCGCCGGAGGATCAGTTGACGGATTCGTCAAGTCTTCCGAGATGCAGAAGTTCATCAACAGGAGCACTTTATACAACTATCTCAAGGAGTTTTCAGAGTATTACAGCCTTGAAAAGGGGGTTGTAAAAAGGCTCAAATAATTTGTCCAAAAGGAAGGACGTTTTCCTTTTGGACAAGATTTTCCAAAAGGGGGATTTCACCTTTTGGACATGGACAAAAAGTTGTCCAAAAGGACTTAAAGGTATTTGTTGGACAAATACAGCTGTCCATCTTGGACAGATCTTGGACAAGTTCTCTCACGGAAGAGGGAAGATCGTCCAAAGGGACGCAAGGATCCCTTTGGACTAACCTTCCCCTCGAGGGGCCTTTTGGACAAAGCAAGAAAGGAAATGAAAACAATGCCAGACAATCCATTCAAGTGTGAAGACTGCGGTGCGATCTTTGATGAACCTATGTATCAACAGATGACTTACGGGACAAGAGAAGAGTTCGAGCTGGAAGATTGTTGTCCCTGCTGCGGTTCTTTCAATATCTATGAACAAGACGAGGAAGGAGGTCCTAACTATGAAGACGAATTGGAAGATTATCCCGAAGGATGCGATCGTGACGATCTGTGAAGGGACAGATATTACTCCCTACCGTGAGGAACACTTTGACACGGATCCCGACTATACATCCAGAGGGACTGTCAATGGAGAAGAGTGCCGGATAGGCTTCACCGAGATCCCTTCAGGTGATGCCTTCTTCAGACAGGCAAAAGCTACACACTATGCTCCGGCTGAACAGATCAGAGCAGTCGACCTGGAGGACTTATGATGAACGCACAGATCTATGACTTGATGTCTTCAATGGAAAAGGAAGCGCTCCTGACATTCAATCTTGAGAAGTTCAAGCACTACTTTGAAGTGGTATGGCCCAGAAGAGGATGGACTAATGGAGAAAAATACTCAAACGAGGTCTACAGGGTCCTCATGAGACAGTTGGTCATCGACATGCCGAAGGCTCCTGCTCTCAAGAAGGTAGTAGCAAGGAAGTGGCTCGATGATAATGAATATGGAGAAAAACTATGACATTCAAGATCAGACTACTAAAAGAACCTACAGGCACATCCCAACAGAAGGGGGCTCGCACCGTCAGAGGCCGGGTAATGTTCTACGAGAAGCCTGAGGTCAAAGCTCAAAGACTTGAGTATGTGACGGAACTGAAGAAGTTCGCTCCTGATGAACCTATAAAGGGACCCGTATCCATCAGAGTCGTATTTGTATATCCGGAACGGAAGTCAAAGAAGATGAAAGAGTCCCTCGAATGGAAGACCACTGTCCCGGATCTGGACAATCTCCTGAAGCTCCTGCTGGATGCCATGAGTGACTGCAGCTTCTGGGAGGATGACTCACAGATCTCGATGCTGGAGACAAAGAAGATCCTGGCTAAAGGTCAGACAGACTTCCAAATGGTTATATCTGTCAATGGGATTCCTGAAGGCGCAAGCTCTCTCTTCGAAGAGAACTGGGGAGTCTTCCATTGGGAAGGAGGTACGACATGAAGGGAAGAGAAGCGCTCAAGCAATACAGGAAGGTGGCAAAGGAGATCTACTATCTCAACCTCAGACGTGAAGAGATGCGTGGAAGGCTTGCGACAGTGTCCGCCTTCAACGCAAGCGAGTCACAGAGGAATGATGATATTTCCATCAAGATCCAGCAAGCGAAGCTCGATGAGTATGCGCAGCTGGGTGTTGAGATAGACAAGCGCCTGGTCAAGAGCTCCGAGATCCAGAAGAAGGTCCTGTCTGCTCTTTATCTTGTATCAAATCCCGATCACTTCCGTGCGCTTGAGCTGGTCTACATCAAGGGAGTTCCCGCCGAAAGAGCTGCGGACATGTTAGCAGTAGGCAGGGCAACCTTATACAGATGGATCCGGGACGGGATCCGTGAATTTGACGAGGTGTATAGAGGATGAGCAAGATAATGGGAATCATAATGGCGATCACGTTTATGATCTGCAATTATGTATCTGAATGTATGTTGAAGCCTCCGATCGAAGTCCCGACTGTTCTGGATGTCTATTCAGGACTGTCAGTGGAAGACCAGGACTCACTCACAGTGGAACAGAAGGCCAACGTTGCAGGAATGTCTGTGTCCGAATATTCCTTCTTTTCTTCCGTGGTGGAAGCAGAGAGTGACAGGAAGAAGGGATCCATTGAAGGACGTGTCATGATCGCAATAGTGATCCTGAACAGGGTGGACAGTAAGAAGTTCCCGAACACGATCACCAAGGTCTTGAGACAGAGAGGTCAGTTCTCGGTGGTGAGCTCCGGAGCTTATAAGCGAGTAGGCAGGACAAAGTTATCAGACCGAGCGGTCATCGAAGCCGTCAGACGGAAGAAGAACGGATCAGCTCCGGCAGTCCTGTACTTCAGAGCAGGGTACTACTTCCGAGGACATAAGAGATATGCAAAGGTCGGCGACAACTATTTCAGTTATTGAGGAGACATAACGTGGAACAGATCAGCATATTTGAAATCAAAGGAGTGCGATCGCATTGGTACTGGACAGGCTTGTATTACAAGAGGTGCGTTATGTGCAGCTATCTTGATGATCACGAGGTCCCGCCCGAGGTTTGCCCTGGGTGTAAGGCAGTAATGATCCAACCCGAACCCACGAGAGGAGAAGACAATGAGTGACCCGTTAGCAGTAAAAGACATTACAGGAGTAGATAATAAGACAATTCTTGAATGTTACAAGAAAGAGTTTACAGAAGAGTCCATTGAGAAGATCCTTGCTGCGTTGAGACCACACGGCAAGTGGATAAAACACGAATGGGGTTATGTTTGTTCTGTATGTGGTGAGTCAAATGATTATGCCTATGATAATAATATCCATAAGTTTATTGATAACTACTGCCCTAATTGTGGAGCAGATATGCGAAAGGAGGCAGACAATGAACAATGATTTAATAAGCCGTGAGGTTTTGAACGACATTTGGGAATTGTATAAAAAGTATCACCGAGTAGGAACGAATTTCCACGAGTTTGGAGTGGCTTTGAAAGACATTATCGACAATGCCCCGACTGTTGCCCGAACCGAAAGACCCTTTGTAATGATTGATGGGAAAGCAATCTATATTACTCAGGGACATATTGATGCGATGGTCGAATATGAAAAACAGGAGCAAATCAAGGAAGTTGTTGAAAGATTTATAAAATCTTTTGAGGAGGAGGAAGACAATGACAATATATAAACCGAATTTCTGCGATTTATGAATGAGAAGGAGGAAGCAAGTTGATACTAAATGAGACACATTTAATGCTACACTGATAGCGTCTAATAGTGTATAACATCTTTAGACCTCCAAGCATAAGCCTGCACATCAGTGCGGGCTTTATTCATTGGAGGAGGCTGACATGAGATCGATACCGGAACAGTTCTACAAGACAAAGACCTGGCAAGCCTGTCGTGATAACTACATGCGGTACTGCGGAGGTTTGTGTGAACGATGTAAGGCAGAAGGCAAGATTGTCCCTGCCGAGATCGTTCATCACAAGGAACATCTGAGTCTCCAGAACTTCCAAGATCCTTCTGTGGCATATAACTTCGATAACCTCGAAGCTCTGTGTCAGGAATGTCATAATGCGGAACACTTTCAGACAAGAGTTGAACGCAGATGGAAGATAAGCAACTCGGGTTGCATAAGCATCAACCCGGACGAATCCCCGAACTGCCCCCCTGGTCATCGAAGTCGAAGATGACCTTGGGAGAACGGTTGCGGGGCTTTCTTTGCCTGCGCAAAGGCACACAGGTTGTTTTGCAACACTGTGTAAACTTTTACACGTTGTAACTTTGGTTACATCGTGTAATTTTATTTTGGAGGTCTAAAAATGGAAAGGAAGACACCAGCAAAGAAGGCTGCGGTCAAAAAGACGGCAGTGAAGAAGACAACAGCGAAGAAGACACCGATCACCAAGAAGAAGGCGACCGCCTCTGACTTTGATGCGGTGATGAAGATGGCGAAGGAGTGGGGAGTCGGAGACAATCCGCTTCTCAAAGCGCAGGTCGACAGTTTCCAGATGCAGATTGACATGCTGAATCTGATGAAGGAGACAGTGAAGAAGAGTGAGATCTATACCGTGAAGGATTATGGTCATGGAGATAACAAGTATCTGGACCCGATCCTGAAGGAGATGCCTCGCTTTACGGACCAGCTGAACAAGACTGTTGCAGGAATGATCGACACGATCACAAAACTCGGAACCAAGCCGGAAGTGGAATCCGTGGATGACCTTCAGTCGTTCCTGGCTAAGTGAATTACATCGAACAATATCGGGCGAAGATCAAAAAGGGAACCATTCCGGCAAACGATGACATCAAGGCCGTTTATGATCTGATCGCCCGGAACTTGAAGAGCAAGGTCTACTACTTCGATGAGAAGAAGGCAGACAAGGCAATCGAGTTCTTTGAAAGATTCTGCCACCATGTCAAGGGGACACTGGCACCCGGAAGGATCCAGCTGGAGCTTTGGCAGAAGGCGATGCTCTCCGCAATCTACGGGCTTGTAGATTCGGAGGGATATAGATGGTACAGAGAGGTGATCGTTGAAGTCGGTCGAAAGAACGGCAAGACGATCATCGCATCAGGGTCAGCCGAATACGAGTGTTTCGGAGGCGAGTATGGTGGAGAGATCTACTTCACTGCTCCGAAACTTGCCCAGGCTAATCTTGGATATGACGGATTCTTCCAGATGCTCCGGTTCGAGCCGGATCTGGCGAAGAGAGTCAAGAGAAGACGGTCCGACATTTACTATGCGGACAGGAACACAGTTGTGGCGCCGTTGGCTTTCAATGCCAAGACCTCGGACGGATTCAACATCAGTCTGGGGATCTGTGACGAGTTGGCAGCATGGCCCGCAACACAGGGGAAGAAGTTCTATGAAGTCCTGAAGTCCTCAATGGGATCCAGACGTGAACCTCTGCTCCTGTCGATAACGACAGCAGGATACATCAATGGCGGTCCCTTTGATGAGCTCTATTCCAGAGCGACCAAAGTGTTGAAGGGATCCTCGAAAGAGAAGAGGCTCCTGCCCTTCCTCTATCACATTGATGACCTGGATAAATGGAACGATATGAAGGAACTGCAGAAGGCGAACCCGAACCTTGGGGTTTCCATCTCCACTGACTTCATGGAAGAAGAGATCGCAGTCGCAGAGACTTCCTTCTCGAAGAAGGCCGAGTTCTTCACTAAATACTGCTGCGTTAAGCAGAACGCATCCACTGCGTTCCTGAAGGCGCAGGATGTGGAGAAGGCTATTGTAGACATCGAAGACCCAAAGGACTTCTTCCGAGGGTCTTATTGTGTAGCAGGAATCGACTTGTCAAGAACCACTGACCTCTCGGCAGTGGTTCATTTAATTGAGAGGGACGGGATCATCTACCTGCTCCCTCACTTCTGGATACCCGGTGACAAGGTCGAGGATGCCTCTGCCCGAGATGATGTCCCCTATCTTGAGATGATCAAGAAGGGATATATATCACCATCAGGGCAGGGATACATCGAGTATGAAGACATAGAGAACTACATGGACGAACTCCTGCGGGAGTACGAGATCATCCCGAGGATGACCGGATACGATAACTACTCATCCATGTACCTGGTCAAGCATCTGGGACAAAAGGGATACCCCTTGGACGATGTCCGGCAGGGGTTCAACCTGAGCCCGGCGCTTGACGAATTGGAGAACAGATTACAGGAAGGCACTCTGAAGGTGGTCCGCAACGACATCATGATATGTCACCTGTTGGATGCGGCTACCGAACAGGAACGAACAACAAAGCGCCGGAGATTGGTGAAGATCGATGATCGAGACTTCATCCACATCGATGGTGTGGCGGCAACACTGTGCGCACTGATCGTGCGCCAAAAACACTACGAGGTCCTTGAGGACCTTTTGAAGAATGAGGACTGACGGAATGGGTTTATTTGATCAGATTTTCAAACCTAAGACACCTGTGAAGCTCACAGGTCAGGAGATGGCTACCCTGAAAGAGCGGTGGCAGGTCTTGTCTGCGTATGAACCTGTATTCACTACCGGCAGGACGGCTCTGTATGAGTCGGAGCTGGTAAGAAAGGCAATCTATGCGAAGGCAAAGCACATCTCCAAGCTGGGCGTACAGGTGGATGGTGTGGGCGAAGCCACCAAGAAGATGTTCGAAAGAGCGCCGAACGCATATCAGACATGGTCACAGTTCCTGGCTCGTGTCTCCACGATCCTGGATGCGCAGAATACCTGCTTCATCCTGCCGATCTTTAACGAGTGGGGCAACGTTAACGGATATTATGCAACGCTGCCTTCTGCCTGTGATATCAGACAGGATGATAACGGTGTGGCATGGATCGTCTACACGTTCGCCAATAACAAACGTGCGGCCTGCATGATGAGCGAGGTCGGAATATTGGTCAAGCATCAGTATGAATCCGATATCTTCGGGTCATCCAACAGAGCGCTTCGGTCGTCAATGGAACTGACAGAGCTCCAGAAGCAGGGGATCACGGAAGCGATCAAGTCTTCTGCATCGTATAAGTTCTGGGCAAAACTGACGAACTTCTCAAAGACGGACGACCTGGCTAAATCAAGGAAAGAGTTCAACGATAAGAACTTCGGAGCTGATGCAGAGGCAAGAGGTGTCCTGGTATTCCCGAACGTCTGGGAAGACATACACGAGATGACTCCGAGGAACTATGTCATGGATGCAACCACGACAAAGCTGATCCAGGACAATATCTTCTCTTATTTCGGAGTGAACGAGGCGATCATCAACTCGTCTGCGACCTCCGATGTATTGGACAGCTTCTTCAATTCCGAGATCGAGCCGTTCTCTATCCAGCTGTCGGAGGTTCTTACCAAGATGACCTTCAACTATAAGCAGATAGATGACGGTGCAAGGATTCTTGCAGTGGCTAACAGGCTCCAGTATATGAGCCAGAGCGACAAGGTGAACATGATCCGTGATCTTGGAGACAGAGGATTCCTGAAGATAGATGAAGCCCGTGAGCTTCTTAACTATCCGGCACTGCCTAACGGACTCGGCAACAGGGTCACAGTGCGAGGTGAATATTACATGATCGATGCAGAGACAGGAGATGTCCTGGTCAAACCGAAGGAGGAACAGAACAATGCCAGTGAAGAGTGACAGAGAATATCGAAACCTGCAGGCTTTCGAGATAAGGAAGCAGGGCGAAGGTGAAGAGGAGAAGATGATCGTAAGAGGTCAGTTCACCACCTACGACTCACCTTATATGCTGTATAGCTTCGAAGATGAAGATTTTGAGTACGAGATGATGGAAGTAATAGACTCGAAGGCTTTCGAGGGCTGTGACACTTCCGATGTCATCATGCAGTACGACCATCAGGGCAGAGTGTTCGCAAGGACATCCAATGGGACCCTGAACCTTGACCTGGAAGAGCCTTCAATGGAAGCAGACCTCGGAGGTACTACCATCGGGCGCCAGCTCTATGAAGAGATTGACGGCGGTTATACGACCAAGATGAGCTTTGGCTTCATCGTTGGCGCTGATATCCGTAACAGGATCAAGGAAGAGAGAGAAGGGCAGAAGCCTCTGGTAAGGATCACAAGAACGATCACGCAGATCAAGAAGCTCTTCGATGTAAGTGCCGTGTCATTACCGGCAAACGACCAGACGTCAATAAGCGCAAGGAGCTTCGGGGACGGATTGATCCAGGAAGCACATGAGGAGCTCATGGCTGAAAAGCGCTTTGAAATAGAAAAGGCAAAGGCAGAAGCCAGAGCCAAATTACTGAATATGGAGGATACGACTCATGAACAATGAAGAGTTTACAACTGAACTCGAAGAGATCCGTTCCAACATTGAGAAGGCAGAGACAGTCGAGGAGATCGATGCTCTGAACGCAAAGATGGACGATCTCGAGACGAGACGTAAAGAGGCCCTCGATGCCGCAAAGGAAGCACAGGAGATGCGTGATGCAGTCGCTTCCGGAGAAATCGAGACAAGGACAATCGAGACTGAAGTAACACAGGAGGAAACACACATGAAGACTCTCGAAGAAGTAAGAAGCTCCGCAGAATACATGGAGGCTTTCGCAGATTACATGAGAACAGGCTCTGACAAAGAGTGCCGTGCTCTCTTAACAGAACTCGTTAGCGGCGGATCTGTTCCCGTTCCTACAGAGACAGCTAACCAGATCGCAACAAACTGGACAAAGTTGGGCATCGCTTCCCGTTGCTCCATCCTTAACGTTCCCGGCATCGTTAAGATCCCCGTTGAGGCTTCTGCAGAAGATGCACTCATCCATGAGGAAGGTGCTGCAGCAGGTAAGGAAGAGGCTCTCGTTCTCAGCTCCATCACTCTGGTTCCTCAGACAATCAAGAAGTGGATCACAATCTCTGACGAGGCTCTTGCAATGAGCGCAGCTGACCTCATGAAGTACATCGTAGACGAGATCACCTATCGTGTTCTTCTGTATCTTGACAACAAGGTTGTTACCACGATCAAGGGCGAGGCCGGCGGACTCGTAGCAGATGTTGAGAAGTCCCTTGGTTGGGATTCCATCTTCGCAGCTCTTGCAGCTCTCGGTGATGATGTGGTTAATCCTGTAGCAATCATGAAGAGAGAGACATTCTTCAACGGATTCCTTTCTCTTGCTGATGAGCAGAGCAGACCTATCTATGACGTTGTTACAACCAACGGCGAACCTAAGTATTTCATCAACGGTGTAGAGGTTATCTTCTCTTCTGCTCTTGATGATGCTTCCACAGCTGACAACGTATATGCAATCGTTGGCGACCTTTCCGGCTTCACCATCAACTATGTTGACGGCCAGAACGTTAAGTTCATCACAGATCCTTATTCACTCGCAGAGAAGGATCTTGTAAAGGTTGTCGGTTCCATCAAGGCAGGCCTTGGTGTATCCAAGGCAGGCGCTTTTGCAAGGCTCGTTGTAGCAAGCGAAGGCTGATGACACGATCAATCCCCTCCTTCGGGAGGGGATATCTTTTCAATAACCAAGGAGAATGACCATGACTGACGTAGAGTTGCAGAACAAGGTTATAAATGCGTTACGGATAACACATGCCACTCAGGACACAAAAGACGAGATCCAGGATCTCATCGATGCGGCCTTCCGAGACATGTCTTTGTCTGACATCAACGATCCCACAGGATCTGCATATACTGCCGCCACTGCAACATCCGGAGCAGTTCAGGCAGTCCTTACCTATTGCAAGGCGATGTTCGGAGACCTTATGGATGTAGCCGATCAGCAGACATTGCTGGTCCGTTACGATAATCAGAAGGCCATGCTGAAGATGGAGAGGTTTGCGGAGGAATAATCATGAGAGAGTTGATCGAAGTGACATTATTTACCGAAACCATCCGGAAGGATTCAGTAGGACAGACGATCAAGACTCGAGTAAATGATGTGGTCAAAGCCGTAAGGATGTCAGTAGCGCAGTCTGAATACTTCAACGCAGACCAGGCAGGGATCCGTCCCGACTTTAAGCTGGAGATGTATGCAGGCGACTACTCAGGGCAGAAGAACCTGTCCATTGATGGCGAAGAGTACACCATTTATAGGACTTACAGTCCGAGAAGAGACAGGATCGAGTTATACGTTGGAGAGAGAGTCGGTGATCTCAAATGAAGACTAACAGTATTTGGGGGCTTCAGGAATACCTGAAGGACCTCGGTGTTGAGATCGATGGAAAGATGACAGTAGTCACCGAGGAAGCGGCGAAGCAGGCGGTCAGTGAGCTGAAAGCTAAGAGCGCAGCAGAGTTCGGCGATGGCCCTTATGCCCGTGGATGGTCAAAGAAGAAGACCGCATCGGGCTACGTCATCTATAACAAAGAATACAGGCTCACTCACCTTCTGGAGAAGGGACATGACATTGTCGGTCCTGATAAGAAGAAGCATGGAAGAACACCGGCAAGACCTCACATCAAGCCGGTTGAAGAGGCTACGAACAAGATGGTCGAAGACCTCATGATGAAGGAGTTGGATGATCTATGACGATAAAAGACATTTACGATGCGCTGACAACGGCGCACTTTGATGTTCACTTCGGTGAAGCTCCGGATGGAGTTGCTTGTCCTTATGTCGTTTTCAGAGACATCACCCACCCGAACATCCTCGCAGATAACAAGACGTTCTTCAAGACAACCGAGACAGATCTGACTCTGGTGGAAGCCGGAGCTCACGACTTTGCTCTCCAGGCAGATCTTGAAGCGGTACTGGACAGCCTGGATCTTCCGTACACGATGTCGGAATCATGGCTCCCTTCCGAGAACGTTATTGAAACCTATTACACCATCGCCATTTATGGCGGGGTGACCAATTAAAACAGGAGGAATTGAAAAATGCCAGATGCAAATAAGATCATGTACGGTCTGAAGAACGTACACTATGCTGTTGTTACAGAGACAGTTGTTGACGGTGTTACCACTTCCAGCTATGGAACAGTTAAGGCTTGGCCCGGTGCTGTGAACATCTCCCTCTCTCCTGAGGGCTCACAGGATCCTTTTCACGCAGATGACATCACATATGTCATGCTGAACTCCAACAGTGGTTACACAGGTTCATTCGAGTCTGCTCTGATCCCCGAGGACGTTATGCAGTCCGTACTGGGTCAGACAGTAGATGCTACCACAGGACTCGTGGTAGAGACAAACGAGGACACCGTCAAGTTCATCGCTTTGATGTTCGAGTTCTCCGGCGATGCAAAGAAGAGAAGATTCTGCTTCTATAGAGTCAACCTTGCTCGCCCTGAGATCACATCTGAGACGATCGGCGACTCTATCGAGCCCGTAACTCAGTCAGTTGACCTCACAGCAACACCCAGACCCGACGACGGTATGGTTAAGACATACTGTAACGAGGGCGACCCCATTTACGCAGACTTCTTCAATGCAGTTCCAATGCCTGGGTGATAGTAGTACACACTTGCCGGACGGGGATGTTCCTCGTCCGGCTTTTTTCAGATTAAAGGAGACATATCATGAAAAAGATCTATGTAGGCGGTGTTGAAGTACCCGTCAAGGCAACAGGATTCACTACAGTCCTCTTCAAGAGATTCACAGGTAACGACCTTATGTCCGTATTATCGGACAAAACAAGGGTAGGCGAGAAGATCAATGATGTTCTGGCTCTGTTCTACTGCATGAACATCCAGTCAAAGGATCTTTCCATTGGACAGATGCTCAATGAGGTCGAAAATATCACAGGATATTATGAATTCTTGAATAAGTTCGAAAGTACAGACTTGTATGGACCGGATGTTATGGCGGCGGTCATCAACACCTGGATATCAAGTAGTGAACAATCAAGCACGGCAAAAAACGCATAAAACCCTCAACAAGAGAGATAAACACTGCAACGATCGTCTTACGAGCGCTGCAGATAGGTCTTCGGCTTGAAGACCTGGACCTCTTGACGTTGGGGGAACTGCTCGATCTCATCATTGAGAGATCAAATGATGATTATAACTACCCTACCAAGGGAACAACCGAGGACATCGATAAGATGTTCGGGATTTAAGAGGTAAAGACATGTCAAAGGGTTCCATCAAAGGCATTACAATAGAGATCGAAGGCAAGACCTCGGGACTGACTAAGGCTTTGAAAGAGGCAGATTCTGCCCTGACTAAAACCGACAAAGCGCTGAAGGAAGTAGAAAAGGCCCTTGAACTCGATCCTTCCAACATTGAACTGGTAGCACAGAAGGAAGCACTGCTCGCAGAGAAAACAGATCTCACATCCAAGAGATTGGAAGTCCTGAAGCAGGTCCAGAAGGATGCGCTTGACCAGTTGGATAATGGAGCAGATGTCTCCACTGCAGCACTTGCAGAACTTTCCGCAGAGATCGTCAAGACTGAAAAAGGTCTTGACGGAATGGACGGCGCAGCTGACGAGGCATCCTCCGACATAAACAAGGTTGGAGATGCTTCAAATGATGCCGGTTCCAAGACGGAAAAGCTCGGCAAGGCGGCAGAGACAGCCGGGAAGGTTGCAAAGGCCGCCTTTGCGGCGGTAGCGGCTGCGGCAGGTGCGGCGGTCACTGCGGTTGGAGCTCTTGGCAAAGGTGTAATCGACATCGGCAAGAAGCTCGGTCAACTCTCTGTGGATACTGCTGCAAGAGCAGACGAGATCATGACACAGAGCACGGTGTCAGGAATTTCCACTCAAACATATCAGGAACTGGCTTATGCTGCGGAACTCGTAGATACACCACTGGAGACCATTCAGGGCTCGCTTACTAAAGTAACCAAGTCAATGGCTTCCGCAGGGTCCGGGAACAAGGCAATGGCTGCCAACTTCAAGGCCCTTGGTGTATCCGTAAAGGATTCCAACGGACATCTCCGAGACAGTGAGGATGTTTTCGCAGACGTCATCGATGCTCTTGGCGGTATCGATAACGAGGCAGAACGTGATGCCCTGGCTATGTCAGTCCTGGGTAAATCCGCAGGAGATCTCAAGCCCCTTATCGCTGCAGGCGGTGATGAGCTGAACAAATTAAGGCAGGAAGCTCATGATGTCGGTTATGTCATGGGCGATGACACACTGGAAGCCTTCGGCGCTTTTGATGACAATATCCAGAAGCTGAAGAATGGCGCTACCGCTGCACAGAACGCAATCGGAGGCATGATGCTCCCTGCATTGACTGACCTGTCCGGTGAAGGTGTGGATCTCCTTGGACAGTTCACCAATGCGCTGAATGAAGCGAACGCAACAGGTGATTATGACACATTCGCCGAGAAGCTGAGTGGAATGATCACACAGGCGATCGATTCCATAAGTCAGCAGATTGGTCCTATTATTCAGACAATAACCACAGTGATCAACACGGTCATCACTGCGGTTTCACAGCCGAACGTCCTGTCCGGACTTGTCGGTATGGTAACCAGCATTATAACGACCTTGAGCACGTCACTATTATCGCCTGAGAACATCACGATGCTGATGGGTGCAGCGCAGTCCATCCTTGACTCGCTCCTTCAGGGTCTTTTGTCTAACCTTGAGCCTATCCTGAACGGTGCGATGATGCTGATCTCTACTCTGGCCAGTGCTTTGCTCAACCCGGATGTGCTGAGTCAGCTCCTTAATGCGGCAATCGGTATCGTATTAAATCTGGTGGATTGTCTCATCACAGCCCTTCCGGAATTAATAACTGTTGCGCTGGATGCCATCGACACCATCGTAAAAGCATTGCTCGAACCCAGTACATTGAGCCGTCTGGTTACTTCAGCGGTCTCTATAGTGGTCTCCATTGCCACCGGGATAGCAGATGCCCTTCCAGAATTAATCCCTACGGTCGTACAGGCCATAGGTGTCATAGTTGAAACGTTGCTCAAGCCCGAGAATTTGAATCGCATCATTGTTGCAGCCATCCAGATAGTCATGGCTCTTATTTCAGGGCTCATCCAGGCCATCCCGGACATCATCTCACAGGGACCGAAGTTCTTGAAAGCTATCGTTGAGATGCTCGCAGATATTCCGGGCAAGATCGTAGAGATGGCAACATCTTGGGGTGCTGACTTGATCTCCAACCTGGTCAAGGGATTCCAGGATAACATTGGGAAGTTGAAGAACGGTGTTAAGGGCATTGCTTCCACGATCGCCTCTTTTATCCACTTCTCAGTTCCTGAAGTCGGACCGTTGTCTGACTTTGACGAATCCGGTGGAGACATGATCGATGTGTTCACAGAAGGCATGTATTCCAGGATGGGAGCATTGAAGAACGCATTGAACACCACGGCAGGAGTCATAGCAAACGGAATGACACCGAACTACACCACTCAGCTCGCAGGTATCTCCGGACAGCTCGCAGGAATGAAGATGGATCCTCAGATCATCGTACCTGTAAGTATCGGATCTGACAGGCTTGGTGTGGCGATGACCAAAGCACAGAATAATACAAACTACAGATCAGGAGGACATTGAGATGCTGGGACGTAACTATCTGACCCTCGGAGAAGTACCGATCCCGAATCCGATCGACTTCTCAGAGAATTACACAGATATCGAGAACATAGGCAATGCGGAGAGCGGCAAGGAATTGGTCATGGTGACCAGGCTCCAGAAGAGGAGCTGGTCCCTGACCTTCCAAACCTCTTCTTATTGGCTTGACATTCTCAAGGAACTCTGTAAGGAGAACAGTACAACGTTCACATTCAGAGGTGAGACCATCGCAGTCAGGGCAAGACTGACAGGCGCAGCAATGGCGCAGAATTCAGCAATGAGACCTGAATCCGATGGTTATTACACAGTAAGCATGACAATAACGGAGATCTAATCAATGTACGCAGTATCGAACGCATATAAAGCACAGATGAAGAAGAATGTGCAACAGAGGAAGCTTCGGGGAACAATCAACGAAGTCGTTGCGTTCACGGAAGATGACATCCTCCAGGGCTCATTCACTCTGACTAATCAGTGCATGGACACGTCTTCCTTCGGGTACGGCGGTGTATATGTCGCAGAGCTCCATCTGACTTTCGTATCTGAGAGAGTCTATGATCGGAAGAACTGGAAGGGCAAGAGACTCTTTATCGAAGACGGTCTCTTCATTGATTCTGAAAACGATTATGAATACATCCCTCTGGGCCACTTCCTTGTAGCTGAAGCGAACTATACCGTCTGGGGTCTTGAGATCAAGGCTTACGACTATATGACCAAGTTTGACCAGGCCTTCACAGGAGTGCAGACTCACGGCAAGCCTTACGGGCTCGCTTCATTGGCCTGTGTTACCTGTGGAGTTCCTATGGCGCAGACAGAGGAAGAGTTCAATCTGGTGGCAACACTGCCGGATAACGAGCTGAAGGTCACAGACGGCATCGATACATGGAGAGATTACCTCTCATTCTTATGCCAGGCCTGCAACATGTACTGCACGATGGAAAGAGACGGCTCTCTTTCCTTTAGGAAGATAATGCCTGCAACGAACTCCCTTGTCGACACTCCGACAGACGAGATCGGACTTGACAGGCGCTTCGATGACGGTGTGGTCTCTGATTTCACAACGAGCTACACAGGCATCAAGGCGACTTTTGCAAGTGAAGAAGAGACAGTTGAAGAAGTCTACGGAAACACAAAGGGTGTGGTTGTGGATATCGGAGTCAATCCGTTCCTCCAGCAGATGTCCGATCAGTCTGCCTCTGACATGATAGACAAGCTCAACTCTGACATATCATCGACAGAGACCACGATCGAAGACATAGATGACATGATCGAGGCTATAGATAACCAGATCGATTATGTTGAAGAGCAGATTCGTCAACATCCCGAAGACAAGGAGCTCCCGAAGCTCCTTGAACAGCTAAAGAAGAACAAGGCTTCCAAGGAAGCAGACAAGCGAGAACTTGAGTCATACCTTGACAGTCTTCAGACTTCCCTGGAAGAGATAGAGGACGGTATTGCAGCGCAGACCATGACTGTCATGGGAGCAAGGCTTCAGCTCCTTGCCACCGACCTGCAGTCCATCCAGTACACTCCCGGAACAATCTCCATGCTGGGAGATCCTGCGTATGACCTGGGCGATGTCCTGAGGGTATCCGGTGGAATTGTCGGAGGTGTGTGCGACTTCAATATAATGAGGTACGATTACACCTTTGGCTCTAAGTACACGGTGGAGACCTTCGGAGAGAACCCGAAGTCCAACGACTCAAAGAGCAAGGAATCGAAGAGCGCATCCACAAAGGATGCTGCAGAGAAGTCGACCACGATCGAGTTCGTGAAGTATGTAAATGCTTCAGCCTACAATCTGGGAGTACAAGAGACCGAGATCGCCTTCCTTCACTTCGGTATGAAGAAGAACAGGGAAGTGGAGACCTGGACAGAACTGAAGTTCTCAGCAACCAATCCTGCGCAGCTCATCCTGAAGTATTACCTGGATAACGAGCTGGTCGCTGAAGTGTCCCCGGAAGAGAACTGGGGCGGTGAGTTCGGATTCAACGTCTACGTTGAAGACACGACACTGTGCTTCTCAAGGATAACGCAAGGCCCTACACAGATCCACACCGAGAACTTCCACTATCACATCAACGAACTTCCTACGGGCTCCGCACACACTTGGAGAGTGACCGCAACAGTCCCGACCGGGAACATAGTAATCCCTGTCGGTGGAGTTCATACAGTGATGTGGGCTCAGGGAATGATCGGAGAGAGAGGCTTCGATGGATATATCGTTGCCAAGGACGAGATCCCGTTCCTGCCGTTTGATCCTCTTGAGATCTTCGGAACATTGACCGATTCGGCAACAGTTACAGAAACATACCCCGGCGGTGATTATAACTTGACCACTGAGAACGGAGACACAATAACAACCGAGTCAGGAGCACTAATTACCACGGGCAACATTGAGGACTTGCCCGATGCTGACCCGTTGGACGGTTCGGAGTACATCCCAATCGTTCAGGACGATGCAACGGTCAAAACAACGGCTCAGGGCATCGCCGACATCGAATAACAGGAGGCATACAATGGCAAATATAAAAATCAGTCAGTTGACAAACGGGAGCGCCCTGGACGGTGCGGAGTATATTCCTATCGTTCAAAACGGTATTACAAAGAAAACTACCACTCAAGCCGTCGCCAACCTTGGCGGCGATGCGTTGATTACGTTCAACCCTGTAAAGGTATTTGACGAAAACGGAATCGGGTCGAGTTCTTGGAGTTCCGGGGGTTCACAGCTTACCATCGACGGAGGAACTTACACGGCGACGCCTGGCGAAAAGGTTGTCGTGGACAGCACCAACAGGCTCCGGATGTCGATGCCGATCTCGAGTTCATATTTTATGTTTGGCATCAAATGCAAGGTTGACCCGTTATTTTCTCCGATAAACACGGGAAACTGGTACGGAGCATCGTGCATATTAGGTCAGGAACTCGGAGGCGAACAAAGAGATTTCGGCATTGTTATCGACAGCCAAGGTTATTATGCACTTGGGTGGGCGAACGCAACAATAACAAGCTCGACAGTGTCAGCACTCGACGGAAATGTGCACGAATTGCTCGTTGTTGCCGAGAGTGGCAAGATCAGGCTATTTATTGACGGAGTTGAAGAGGTTGCTGTTGACAAGGGAATGAATGGCAACCACATGACCGACCTGGGCATTTTCTGGAACAAGTCAAACGAAATCACTCGAGTGAACGGAGAGATTTACGCCGTCGGGTGCTGGTCGGAGGTTGCCCCCTCGTTCCGTTATGTATTACCGACTTTGTGAGGTGAAAAAAATGAAACTCAAAGGAAAAGCAAAAATCACATTATTAGATCGAGCAACAGGCAAGATCGTACATTCGGAGGAACACACCAACACGATCACCCCGTCACTTGCCAAGATATTCGGGAGCGACATCGCCGGGACTTTGAACTATGCAAAGCTCACGCCGGTGATCTCGAAACTCTTGGGCGGTGTGTGTCTTTTTAATGGTACTCTCGACAACACCAAGGTGTTTTTGCCCAAGGCATCGGATGCCACTCTCACGGCTCACGCAGGACGAAATGCTTATGCTTCTGCAGAGGCTGATCCAAAGAGAGGACTCCCGGGAGGAAATTCCGGCCCTGTCAATAACGGATACAGATGGGTCTGGGAATGGACTACAACAGGCAACGGAACCATCACAGACGTTGTTCTGACTCATGCAGACACGGGAGACTATTGGAACGAGTCCTCTCCGAACAGCATGAGCTCCTTCTCACCGATCGAGGATGTCTGCAACAAAGTCATAAGTCCGTCCGAGTTCGGATGGATTGAGCAAGGTGTATTATTTCCCCACGTTCAAGGCTCCGAGAACATCCCGATTGCGTTTATCACTGACACGAACAAGGTCGTGACAATCGAGGGAAACGAGAACAATATCACAGTTCACATCGGTAAGTTCACAGGCGCAGGTGCTTGGATTTGGAACGAGCTTGGAGAGATCGAAGACGAACAGACATTCACGTTCGAGCCTACACCCTGGCAACCGGGAACTTTTGAGAACTTCGGTATCGGGTGCTTTTATGTGGCTGTAGCTAATGGAAAGCTCTACGCAATATACTGCGGACAAGTTACGGGAACGATATATAGACCATATGCGCAAAACATGACGGTCAACGTCCTTGACCTTGAGACGGGTACGGCATCGACTTCAACGATTGGTTGTTCGACCACACTCGCAAGTTATAGTAATTATGAGCGAATTGACGGCGAGGCAATGCCGGAAGGTGTAACATTCTCGTTACATGCGGTTAATGAGTTCCGAGACTTTAACCAACTGCAAATTATTGACGGTTCTGTCTTTATTCCTGTCTTCTGGGGTTCTTACCAATATGGTGGAATGACTGACTGCTCTATTCGTGTAAACCTGTCTGACCCTACTGATCAGGAGATCGTCAAAGGCTTTTATAACAATAAGAGCGGAAACTATTCGGACAACATCGGACAAATTGACCTTGGAAATGGTCGAATCATGAACAGGTGCTCGATGGCTTGGAGTGATAACGGCTACAAGGGTCAGTTGATCACTCCGAACACGGACGTGTTCCCTATATATTTTCGTTATTCTCGA
>Ga0310691_10002007_pt1 | contig 28806 bp, 29 predicted proteins | sample 176DNAGHGlowgp2_FD_203887 | JGI IMG/M metagenome (GOLD analysis project Ga0310691, IMG submission 203887) | Sheep rumen microbial communities from Palmerston North, Manawatu-Wanganui, New Zealand - 1766 DNA GHGlow gp2 (v2) (version 2) | ecosystem: Host-associated > Mammals > Digestive system >... | reverse complement strand
TCGATGAGCGCGGTATAGGCGCTGTTCGCCTCTTCCGTGCTGTCATCGTCCAGGATCCTGCAGTTTTCGACCAGATAGCGGCAGGCGACATAGGCCCGCTCCACCTCGCTGGCATTCGGGCGGTCAAGCTCGGCAAAGGGTCTGAACAGTTCAAGCTGTTTGCGGCAGCGCGCAAGCTCCAGCGCCGTCACACCGTAGTCGATCTGGATCTCATACAGGCGCTGGGTTCCGGCGCCGCTGAAGACATTCACGACCGCTTCCGGTTTTTTCGGCACGACGGTGGGATTGTCGCGGTAGGCCTTGCTGACCTGTGCCGCCATATCCTCCGCCGAGAAGCCGCTGCGCCCGACGAGCACGGTCAGGGTACGGGCCCCCTTCTGCATGGCGTTCAGGATCGCGCTCTCCGCCTCCGACGAGAAGCCGAGGTGCACGATCTGCTTCGGGCTCGCGCTAACCTTGGAATATCTGATGTGTACATCCGCCTCATTGATGGTGACGATCTTGTTGAAATCGTAGGAGATATTCTCCACGCAGTAGGCGCAGAGGGCATCCTCCGTGCGCACCGCCCAGCAGGCGTTTTCCAGATCCTCCGCGGCGTCTCCCTCATAGGACGGATCAAAGATGATGCTGCCCTCCGTGAGGCCCTCATAGGTGAGGCTCAAAAGCGCAAGCTTCAGCGCGCTTGCGCTGTGCACGGTAAGTCTGCCGCCGCCGGCACTCTGCTCCTGCTCGGAGGGCACGTAGTCGTGGATGGAGACATATTCCTTTTCAAGCATCGAGCAGGCGCCGAGCTGCAATGCAGCCGCTGCCGCAAGGAGGAGGCATAGCAGTTTCTTTTTCATGTTCAGCGTACCTCTGAGATATTCTCAAAGCCGTTTCCGAAGACGTTTTTGGCATTTGTCACAATAAAGAAGGCCTTTTCATCGTATGCCTTGACAAGGCGCTTGAGCTGGCCGATCTGCTGGCGCTTGATGACGCACATGAGCACATCGTGGTGGGAACCGGAATAAGCGCCCTTGCCGTCGAGCAGGGTCACGCCCCGGTGCAGGGGGCCGGAGACGATCTCCTGCGTGATCCGGGCCGTGTTGTCGCTGATGATGTAGCAGAGGCAGGCATTGTCGATGCCGTAGAGCACCAGGTCCACCACCTTGGTGGTGACATACATGCAGATAAGCGAGTACATGGCGCTCTCGTAGCGGCCCAGCACCATGGCATAGGCCGCGATGATGCCCGTGTCGAGCAGAAGCATGATGGTGCCGAAGTTTACGGAGGCGAGGCGGCGGCGCAGGATCTTGACCACGATGTCAATGCCGCCGGTGGTGGCGCCCACATAGTAGACGATGCCGAGGCCCGCGCCCTTGATGACACCGCCGATCACGGCGGCGAGCATGGGATCATTCGTCGCAACGATGCCAAAGCCCGCAAACACGTCCACCAGCACGGAGCTCAGGCCCATGCCGGCAAGCGAGCCGATCAGAAAGTCCAGCCCGAAGTGGCGCCACGCGACAAGAAACAGCGGCACGTTCAGCAGGATGGTCATCACGCCGACGGGAAGGCCCGTGAGCTGGTTTACGATCATGGCGGTACCGACGACACCGCCGGAGGTGATGTTGTTCGGATAGAGGAAGAACCGGAAACCGACGGCGTAAAGCACGCAGCCGAGGACGATCGTCAGGTATTTGCGCAGAAGATGCGAAATTCTGTTGTCCTTCAAGGCAATCCCCTCCCCTGTCATTCATCCAGCAGGGACATCTGCTGTTCGTTTCTGTCCTCACTACGCAGGATCGCACCCGCGCCCGGCAGGCTCTTGACCCGGAAACGGGCGGGATTGACGATGCCGGAATCGGCAAGCGGCTCGGCTCCTTCCAGTATACGCCTGGGTTTCAGACTCATGACATTGACGCCCTGCGTCGTGCGGCTGGATTTGGGCTGGAGCTGCGCGGTGTTGAAGAGAAGCGCCCTGCCGTCGCTGGAATGGCAGACGATGTCCATCTCCTCATTCAGCATAAACACCGCCTTGACCGGGCTCTTGTCCGAGCAGGCATTTATGAGCTTGCGGCGGTTGGTCTTGGTCTCATAGGCACTCAGCTCGATACGCGCAGCCTTGCCGTTTTCAAAGATCAGCAGCAGGTGCTTGGTATAGTCCCCCGGCAGGAGCATCGCGAGGATGTTCTCCCCCTCGTCCATCTGGAGCTTTGTCGGAAGATAGGTGCCGAGCTGGGAGGCCTTGCCGTCCTCAAAATCGGCGGCCTTCGCCTTGTACATCTGCTGCCGGTCAGTGAGAAACAGCAGCTCTGCGCGGTTGGTGGTCTCAACGCTCACGCGAAGGGCGTCGCCCTCCTTGTACTTCTGCTCCCCGCTCATGCGCAGGGACTGGGCCGTGATCTTCTTGAAGTAGCCCTCGTTGGAGAGGAAGAGGGTGACGGGGTAATCCTCCACCGTCTGCTCCTCGGTGTACTCCTCGATCTCGTTTGCGTAGACGATGCCGGTCTTTCTCGGCTGGCCGTACTTTTTGGAGATCTGTCTGAGCTCGTCGACGATGATGCCGCGCAGCTTCCGGCGGTTGTTGACGATGCCCTCGAGTTCCTCGATGTCCTTTTCGAGGTCGGCGGTCTCGGCGGTGCGCTTGAGGATGTATTCGCGGTTGATGTTCCGGAGCTTGATTTCCGCCACGAACTCTGCCTGGATCTGGTCGATGCCGAAGCCCAGCATCAGGTTCGGCACCACGTCCGCCTCCAGCTCGGTACCGCGGATGATCTCGATGGCGCGGTCAATGTCCAGCAGGATCTGCTCCAGACCCTTGAGAAGATGCAGCTTTTCCTTCTTCTTATTGAGATCGAAGTATACCCTCCGCCGCACGCAGTCGGTGCGCCAGGCGGTCCACTCCTCCAGGATCTCGCCCACGCCCATGACGCGGGGATTGCCCGCAACGAGGATGTTGAAGTTGCACGGGAAAGAGTCCATCAGCGGGGTGAGCTTGAAAAGCTTCTGCATGAGCTTTTCGGGATCGGTGCCGCGCTTTAAGTCGATGGCCAGGCGCAGACCGCTCAGGTCGGTCTCGTCGCGCATGTCGTTGATCTCGCGGATCTTGCCCGCCTGAATGAGCTCGCGCACCTTGTCGATGATGGCCTCGGAGGTGGTGGTGTAGGGGATCTCGTAGATCTCGATGATGTTCTCTTTTTCCACAAAGCGCCAGCGCGCCCGCAGCTTGAAACTGCCGCGGCCCGTGCGGTAAATGCTCTCCATCTGGGCGCGGTCATAGATGATCTCGCCGCCCGTGGGAAAGTCCGGCGCGGGCATGGTGCTCAAAAGATCATGCTCCGGGTCGCGCAGCCAGGCGATCGTGGTGTCGCAGACCTCCGCAAGGTTAAAGCCGCAGATCTGGCTTGCCATGCCGACGGCGATGCCGAGGTTCGAGGACACCAGCACGTTCGGGAAGGCGGTGGGCAGAAGGGTCGGCTCTTTAAGGCTGCCGTCGTAGTTGTCGACAAAGTCCACGGTGTCCTTGTCGATATCGCGGAAGAGCTCGTTGCAGATGGCGGAGAGCTTGGCCTCGGTATAGCGCGGCGCGGCGTAGGACATGTCGCGGGAGTATACCTTGCCGAAGTTGCCCTTGGAATCCACAAACGGCGTGAGCAGCGCCTGATAGCCCGCCGAGAGGCGCACCATGGTCTCGTAGATGGCGGCGTCGCCGTGGGGATTGAGCTTCATGGTCTGGCCGACGATGTTGGCGCTCTTGGTCCTGCCGCCGGTGAGAAGCCCCATTTTGAGCATGGTATACAGGAGCTTGCGGTGGGAGGGTTTGAAGCCGTCGATCTCCGGGATGGCGCGGGAGACGATGACGCTCATAGCGTAGGGCATGTAGTTTGTCTCCAGCGTCTCGGTGATGGGCTGCTCCAGGATCTCCGCCCGCAGGCCGACGACATTGGGATTTACGTATTTTTTCTTTTCTTCCTGCTTTTTTCTTGCCATGTTATCCTACTCTTATCGTTTGCTTTTCTTCACTTTTTTGCCGGTGGTGAGACTGTGCCTGCACCTCGGACAGGTCTCGATCGCGAGCACGCCGAGGAGGATGTGCTTGCCGCAGTTGGGGCAGCGGCAGAACTTGGCGGCAATATAGATGATCGCGATGAAAAGCAGCAGCGTAAGCCCGGAGAAGAAGAACATCAGCCCCGGGTTATTGCGCATGAAGGTCGCGAGGATGGCGGCGGCAAAGTCCCCGATCAGGAGCTTTTTCAGGAGCTCCCTGCCGCGCATGAAGCCGTTGATATAGGTATTCATAGCTGTCTCCTTTCAGGAAATATTGGCATCGGCTCTATTCAGTTAAGAACCGGCTTCCGGTCTGTCATTGCGAGGAACCAGTGCTCACACTGGTGACGTGGCAATCCGCCCGCCGGAGGCCGTAATCCATTGCAGACCGTAATCTGGCCGCTGGGAGTACGGATTGCCACGCCAGTGACATCGGTCACTGGCTCGCAATGACTCGCAATGACGGGGGGTTAGGCGTCGTAAGCCGATATGCGCGTTATGATATATCCGCTAAATCCAAAAACTGTGCGCCGAATTCGGAGATGTGGTTCTTCCGGCCCTCGAGGTTGTCGCCCAGCAGAAGGTCGAAAACCTCCGCCATGCGCTCGGCATCCTCGGGCATGACCTTGATGAGGCGGCGCGTCTCCGGGTTCATGGTGGTCATCCACATCATGTCCGGGTCGTTCTCGCCGAGGCCCTTGGAGCGGTTGATGGTCGCCTTGGCCCCCTTGAGGGAGTCGATGATCTCTGCCTTTTCCCGGTCGGAGTAGGCAAACCAGGTCTTGCCCTTGGACTCGATCTCGTAAAGCGGCGACTCGGCAATGTATACATAGCCCTCGCGGATGAGGGTGGGCACGAGACGGTAGAGCATGGTGAGGATGAGCGTGCGGATCTGGAAGCCGTCCACGTCCGCGTCGGTGCAGATGATGACTTTGTTCCAGCGCAGGTTACCCAAATCAAAGCTCGACACGTCCTTGGTGTGCTTGTCCTTGACCTCCACCCCGCAGCCGAGGACCTTCATGAGGTCGGTGATGACATCGCTCTTGAAAATGCGCACATAGTCGGCCTTGAGGCAGTTTAAGATCTTGCCGCGCACGGGCATGATGCCCTGGAATTCCGCGTCCCTTGAGAGCTTGCAGGCGCCGAGGGCCGAGTCGCCCTCCACGATGTAGATCTCTCTGCGGTCCACATCCTTGCTGCGGCAGTCGACGAATTTCTGCACGGGGTTTGTGATATTGATGCTGCCGGAGAGCTTTTTCTTCATGCCCTGGCGGGCGCGCTCGGCGGTCTCGCGGCTGCGCTTGTTGATGAGCACCTGCTCGGCGATGCGGTCGGCCTCGGGTTTGTTCTCGATGAAATAGACCTCAAGCTGACTCTTGAAAAACTCCGTCATCGCGGTCTGGATGAAGCGGTTGTTGATGGCCTTTTTGGTCTGGTTTTCGTACGAGGTCTGGGTGGAGAAGCAGTTGGTCACGAGGACGAGGCAGTCCTGCACGTCCTGAAACTTGATGGCGCTCTCGTTCTTCTGGTACTTGCCGAGGCTCTTGATGTAATTGTCGATGGCGGAGGTGAAGGCCAGCTTTGTCGCCTTGTCCGGCGCGCCGCCGTTTTCCAGCCACGAGGAGTTGTGGTAGTATTCCAGGGCGTTCACCGTCTTGGAAAAGCAGAAGGCGGCGGAGAGCTTGACCTTGTACTCGGGCTTGTCCTCGCGGTCGCGGCCCTTGCGCTCGGCCTGGATGAAGGTGGGAGCCGTTAAGGGGTTTTCGCCCGCAAGCTCCGCCACGTAGTCCATGATGCCGTTTTCGTAGAGGTAATCCCGGGTATCAAAGCCCTTGTCCCGCTCGATGCGAAGCCGGAACGTGACGCCCGCGTTGACCACCGCCTGGCGGTGCAGCACGTCGTCAAAATATTCCTCGGGGATGTTGATATCCGTAAAGACTTCGAGATCGGGAAGCCAGCGGATGGTGGTGCCGGTCTTCTTGCCCGGGGCGGGCTCGATCTGAAGCTCCTGGCCCTTCTTGCCGACAGGCTTGCCCTTTTTGAAGTGGAGGGTATACCTGTTCCCGTCACGCAGCACCGTCACGTCCATATAGGCGGAGGCGTACTGGGTGGCGCAGGAGCCGAGGCCGTTGAGGCCGAGGGAGAACTCATAGTCCCCGCCGTCGAGGTTGTTGTACTTGCCGCCGGCGTAGAGCTCGCAGAACACCAGCTCCCAGTTGTAGCGCTTTTCAACGGGGTTCCAGTCCAGCGGGCAGCCGCGCCCGTTGTCGGCGACCTCGATGGAGCCGTCCTTGTAGTAGGTCAGGGTGATGAGCTTGCCGTAGCCCTCGCGCGCCTCGTCGATGGAGTTGGAGAGAATTTCAAATACCGCATGCTCGCAGCCGTCCAGCCCGTCGGAGCCGAAGATGACGCCCGGTCTTTTCCGGACTCTGTCCGCGCCCTTGAGCTGGGAGATGCTGTCGTTGCCGTAGTTGGGGGTATTGGCCATAGAATGTAAACCTTTCTGCCCGCATCGGGGCATAATTCAAGCAATTTTAACTTTGGCAGTATAGCATATTTTTTTCATCATGCACACCACAATTTGGTTACAGTTTGCGCCTTTCACTCCCCTTTCTCAGCGCGGGGGGTGCGCGCCTTCGCAGTTCTCTTGTCGCTATGTCCGCCTGATAGCCGAGGGCGTAGAGCCTTCCGTCGAGCTTCAGTGCCCGTATGTTGTCCTTCGCGTCCAGCGCCTGAAGCCATTCCTCATACAGGCGCCGGGCCTCCCCCTCCCCCTTGGATCCCTCTCCCGCTGCGGCTGGGGCTGGAGATAGAGATGCTGATGAAGATGCGGATGGAGATGCGGATGGAGATGCGGATGGAGTTGCGGATGGAGTTGTGGTTGCAGATGCAGATGGTAACGGGCCGTTGTCGGGCCGTGACGGGACAGTGTTTTTTCCCTCGTCCGCACGCAGCCGTGTAAGCCGCCATTCCGCAATGCTCAGGGCCTGCTCGCCGCTGCGCTTCTTTTCCCGCACATAGGCCGCATACTGGCGCTGCTCCCGGCCTTCTTCATAGCGTTCGGCATCCCGGTCGATCTTCGGCACCAGCATGTCGAAGGCCATGCCCGTCATGGGGTCCAGCTCCGGCACGACGCCGTACTGCGCATAATCCATGACCGCGCGCAGCAGCACCCCGCATTGGGCGGTGTCCAGCCTGTTGATCACCGGTCTCACCGCGTCGAAATAGAGCATCACGCCCGGACGCTCCTTTTGATTTCCGGTCATACGCGCCCTCCCTGTCTGATGTCTGTGATGAAGTCCATGCTTCCGCCCCTTTCGGTCTTCGCTTTTTAAGATGTCACCAGTATAACATCTTATTTCTAAAATTTCCAGGGCGTGCTCCCTCTTTTTTGAGATTTGTGCAAAATACCAAAACAGCCACATCAAAACCGGGCAACATGCAAAAAAACGGGCCGGTTTTCACCGACCCGTCCCGCGGCCGCAGGCGTCTCCCCGTTCGGGCAGGGCCCTTGCCGCTTGACATTTTTCCGTTTTCGGTGTATCCATATAGCTATGGACCCCATGTCGGGCTGTCTCTCTCTTGCCCGCCGGAAATCTGTCCGAGCTTAGTATGTGTGCTGACGGGCAGAATAATCAGGGAAAATCAGGGAAAACTGCAGGTGATCAATATGGATATGCTCTATACCGTTCTGCTTGGGGCGGCGGTCGTTGTCGCGGCCTACGTGCTCATTAAAATTATTGCCGCGCCGATCAAAAAAATCTTCAAGCTGCTCCTCAATGCCGTGTGCGGCTTTGCGCTGCTGTTTCTCGCCAACCTCGTCGGCGGCTTCTTCAACTTCCAGATCCCGGTCAATCTCATCTCCTGCATCGTCGCCGGCGCCTTCGGTATCCCGGGCGTGATCTTCCTTGTGGTGGTCGTGCTGTTCATGGGATAAAATCAGGCAAAACATAATCAGCCCGTTGCTTCGCTCTTACGAGACGCTGCAACGGGCTGATCCCTATTCTGATTATTCGCTGCGCTCCCGCAGGCCGCCGACCTGCATGGTCTCCATGATGCGGTAGCGGTCCATCTGCAGCTTCTTGGTGCGCTGGAGCGCCTCCTCGATGGGGATCTCCACGATGCCGCCCTCCTGCGTGGCGATGATGCAGTTGCCGCGCCCCTCGGCCAGGGCCTTGACCGCGTAATAGCCCATGCGGGTCGCGGTCTCGCGGTCACGCCCGGTGGGGGAGCCGCCGCGCTGGATGTGACCCAGAACGGTGACGCGCGGCTCGATGCCGATGGCCTCATGCAGCTTCTTGCCGATCTCGACCGCGCTGCCCGCGCCCTCGGCCACGACGATCATGAAGTGCGTGTTGCCCGCCAGACGCGAATCCTGGATGCGCTCCACCACGTCCTTCTGGAAGTCCACCGGATGCTCGGGGACAAGCACGACAGTGGCGCCGACCGCGATCCCCACATAGAGGGCCAGGAAGCCCGCGTTGCGTCCCATGACCTCCACGACGGAGCAGCGCTCATGGGACTGCATGGTGTCGCGCAGCTTGTCGATGCACTCGATGGCGGTGTTGCAGGCCGAGTCAAAGCCGATGGTGTAGTTGGTGCAGCCGACATCGTTGTCGATGGTGGCGGGGATGCCGACGACCGGGATGCCGAGACGTGACAGCTCGAGCGCGCCGCGGAAGGTTCCGTCGCCGCCGATGGCCACGATGGCGTTCAGGCCCAGCATCCTGCACGTGGCGACCGCCTTTTTCCGGCCCGCCTCGGTCATGAAGTCATCGCTTCTTGCGGTATAGAGGATCGTGCCACCGCGGGAGAGAATGTGGCCGACGCTGGCGCTGTTGAGCTTCACAAAGTCGCTGGTGATCAGGCCATGCCAGCCCCTGCGGATGCCGATGCACTCGATGCCGCAGGCGATGGCGGTACGCACGACCGCGCGCACGGCAGCGTTCATGCCCGGCGCGTCGCCGCCGCTGGTCAGAACGCCGATTCTTTTGATTTTGTCCATGATAACGCCCTCCTTATTATACAGTCGATTGCGAAACTCCGGTTTCGCAATCGGTTCATTTGCGCACGAAGCAGTGCGATTCCGTAGTTGGTATGCAATTTTTATACCACGTTTCGGGTGGGAAAGCAAGTACATCCTTGCCGCCTCATCGGAGGCAGAAAGAGATGCTGGAAAAGCGCAAAGTCTGTCATTCCGAGGCCAGTTCGCAAACTGGCCGTGGGAATCCGTTCTCCGGTACCATGTCAGAAAACATATGGCTTTCAGGGAAAACGGATTGTACCCTAAAGAGCAGTCCCTACACCAGTGTGCGCAGAAGGTCAATTGCTGAAAAAGGCCGACGGATTGCCACACCAGTGTGCGCACTGGTTCGCAATGACAGAGAGGCCTTTTTCAGCAAGAGAATCCAGCCTGGGCTGCTGGTTTGCAATGACAGGAACCGATTTTGTCTCCAGTTTTTCCGCCCTGCCAGAGGGCGGGAAACGCGCGGAATTTGACCTTGACAGGAAAGGGATCCTTTTGTATACTTTAATAAATTATCAATTTAAACCGTGGAATCAAATGGAAAGGAGCTGGACGTCTTGGCCCCGGAACCGGATCAACTGGATCAAAAAGCGCTTGAGCTGATGGAAGAGGCGGATAAGGACAGCCGTACCCGCGTATACAGCGGTGTGACGGGCATGCTCCTCTCCGTCCTTCTGGCGGGCTTTGCGCTCTTCCAGCTCTGGGCGAATCTCACGGGCACGCTCGGCGCGGTGAAGCTGCGCACGGCGCACATCCTGATTCTGCTGCCGCTTGCCTTCCTGCTCTACCCCACGTATCGGTCCGAGCGCAGAAAGCGCAGGGCGCCGCCCCTGTGGGATCTCCTGCTGTGCGCGATGGCGGTTTTCTGCTTTGCTTACATCCTGCGGCGCTACGATGCCCTCGCCAAGACCGGGCGCCTGAACGATACAGACGTGCGGGTCGGCATCGTGTGCCTGCTTCTCTGCTTTGAGGCGGCGCGGCGCACAAGCGGCAGCCTCGCGGTCATCGCGCTGGTGTTCCTGTCCTACTTTGCCCTGTGGGGGCGCTGGGTCCCCGGCACCTTCGGCACAGCGGCCTTCACGCTCAAGCGGGTGATCAAGTCCCTTGTCTGGGACACCATCGGCATCCTCGGCACCGGCAGCGGTGTTTCCGCCACATATATCTTTATTTTCGTACTCTTCGGCGCATTTTTGAAGTACAGCGGCTTTTCCCAGTTTATAAACGACATCTCCCTCACCCTGGTCGGCAGATCCCCCGGCGGTCCGGCGAAGGTGTCGGTCATTGCCTCGGCCCTGATGGGCATGATCAACGGCTCTGCCATCGCCAATGTCGCCACCACCGGCACCATCACCATCCCGCTCATGAAAAAGACGGGCTATAAAAAGGAGTTTGCCGGGGCGGTCGAGGCCGTGGCCTCCACCGGCGGGCAGTTTACGCCGCCCATCATGGGCGCCGTCGGTTTTGTGATGGCGGAGTTTATGTCCGTGAGCTACACGAAGGTGATGCTCGCCGCCGCGATCCCGGCCTTTCTCTACTACCTCGGGCTTTTGTGGTCGGTGCATCTGGAGGCAAAGCGCCTGGGGCTTTCGGGCCTTGCGCCGGAAAACATCCCCAAGGCAGCCCAGGTCATGAAAACGCGCGGACATCTGCTGCTGCCGCTCATCCTGCTGCTCGGGATGATGTTCGCGGGCTACACGCCCTTATATGCCGCGATCCTCGCCATCTTCCTCACGGTGCCGGTCTCCTGGCTTCGCAAAGAGACGCGCATGACGCCGCGCATCCTCCTGGAGGCGGTGCTTGAGGGCACACGCGGGGCCATCGGCGTGGGCGTGAGCTGCGTCATTATCGGCGTCATCATCGGGTCTGTGAATATGACAAGCCTCGGCGTCAACTTCGGAAACCTCATTTTGAAGGTGGTCGGCAAAGGGCAGCTCTTCCTCGGGGGACTCATGGTGATGGTCATGTCCATCATCCTCGGCATGGGCGTGCCGGGCGTGGCGGCCTATGTGATCGTGTACGCCGTGGCGGTGCCGGTCCTGCGCGGGGTGGGCGCGACCGAAATGGCGGCCAACATGTTCTGCCTCATTTACGCGTGCCTGAGCAACATCACCCCGCCGGTCGCCATGAGCTCCTATGTCGCAAGCGGCATCGCCGACAGCGACATGACCAAAACCAGCCTCATCGCCATCAAGCTCGGCATTGCGGGCTTCATCGTCCCCTTCTTCTTCCTCAATAACCCGGTCCTGCTCTACGGCAGCACCGAGGGCGTGAGCCTCGGGGCGACAGCCTATGCCTTTGTGACCGCCTGCTGCGGCGTTCTGGCGCTTGCTTCGGCCCTGGCGGGACTGCCCACCGGAAAGGTGCCCGGCTCCGTCACGGCCCTGCGGCTCGTATCCCGGGCGCTGCTCGCGGCGGCGGGGATCTTGTTTATAAGCCCCGGCCTTGTGACCGACGGGATCGCCCTCGCCCTCATCGGGGCGCAGGTGCTTGTGAGCCGGGTGCTGCTCCGTCCGGCACGGCCCGCATAAAACGGATCAAACGCCGGGGAACCGGCGCTGAATCAACAGTTCCCCCATTTTTCAACAGAAAGAAGGCAAACAAAATGAAAAAGCTGTTCGCTCTGCTCCTGTGCGCGGTGATGCTCTGCGCCGTTCTCCCCTCTGCCAGCGCCTTTGCCGCCACGGACATCAACTTCGTCACCGCCGGTACCGCCGGCACCTTCTACGCCATCAGCGTCGAGGTCGCCAGGCTCTGGAATGAGAACATCGAAGGCATGCGCGCCGTGGCCACCCCCTCCGGCGGCGGCGTCGACAACCTCAACCAGGCCAAGGACGGCGAGGCCCAGATCGGCATTGCCAACGCAAACCTCGTCTACCAGTCCATGATGGGCACCGACGCCTTTGACGGCGACGCAAACCCGGACATCCGGATCTTTGCCGGTCTCTATTATAACCCCAACCAGGTCGTCGTGACCGACGCAAGCGGCATCGAGAGCTTTTTAGACTTCAAGGACAAGCACTTCTCCGTCGGTGCGGCGGGCTCCACCACCATCGACGAGGCCGCGCACCATCTCGCCACCGCCGGTCTCACCCTGGACGATATGAAAACCGAGTATATGGACGTGTCTTCCTCCGCCGACGCCATCCAGAACAAGCAGCTTGACGGCGCGTGGATCATGGCGGGCGCCCCCAACGCGGGCGTGACCCAGATCCTCACAAGCTCTGACGCGCACCTGCTGCCCATCTCCGAAGAGACGGTCGAGGCCCTCAAGGCGGACTACCCCTGGTACGCAAGCTACACCATCCCCGCCGGGACCTACGCCGGGCAGGATGAGGATGTACCGACCTCGGCCGTGAAGCTCACGCTCTTCCTCACCTCGGATGTGGATGAGGAGACCGCCTATCAGATGACCAAGGTCTTCTGGGAAAACTGGGACAGCCTGACCGAGAACTTCGCCGCCCTCAAGGCGGCCGACCCCGCAAAAGCCTGCGAGGATCTGGCCGGTGTGCCGCTGCATGACGGCGCCGCCCGCTACTACAGAGAGATCGGCCTCATCAAGTAAATGAGAGATTTTGAAGCCCAGAGAATGAAACGGGCCGGCGGCTCCCCCACCGTTTCGCTCAACGCCAAGGGCATTAAAATGAAGGAGGAGGGGGTCGACATTCTCTCCTTCGCCGCCGGAGAACCGGATTTTGACACGCCGGAGGCGGTGAAGACGGCCGCCATCGAGGCGATCCGGAATAACGACACGCACTATACCAGCGCCGCCGGCACGGCCGCCCTGCGCCGCCGCATCGTGAAAAAGCTCCGGGAGGAAAACGGCATCGAGGCAAGCGAGGACGGCATCATCGTCACGCCGGGCGCGAAGCTCGCGCTCTACGCTGCCATGCTGTGCTTTCTCGAAGAGGGCGACGAGTGCATGGTGCTCACCCCCGCCTACCCCTCCTACCGCTCCGGCATCCTGATGGCGGGGGCGACCTGCGTGCCGGTCCCCCTCAGCTTTGACGACGGCTTTCGCGTGACAAAGGACATGCTGGAGGCGAAGGTCTCAAAGCGCAGCAAGATGCTCATTGTCTGCAGCCCCTGCAATCCCACCGGCCATGTGCTCTCAGCCCGGGAAGTGCGGGATATCGCGGACTTTGTGCTTGCGCACGATCTGCTGCTCATTTCCGATGAGATCTACGAAAAGCTCATCTATGACGGCAGGCAGCATCTGAGTCTCGGCGCGATCCCGGAGATCAAGGATCGGGTCATCACGTTAAACGGCCTTTCCAAGAGCGCCGCCATGACCGGCTGGCGCATCGGCTACTCGGCAAGCTCCCCGGAGCTTGCCCGCGTCATGCTCAAGATGCAGCAGAACACCGTCAACTGTGCCGCCGCCTTTACCCAGACCGCCTCCCTTGCGGCCTTTGACTGCAATGATGAGACCGAGGCCATGCGCCTGAGCTATCTTGAGCGCCGCGACCTCATCTGCGATGGGCTGAATTCCATTCCGGGCGTCACCTGCCCGCGGGCCGAGGGCGCGTTCTATGCCTTCTTCCGTGTGGATTATCGGGGCATGAGCGCCGAGCAGCTTGCGGACTGTATTCTTGAAAAGGCCGGGGTCCTGGTCGTGCCAGGCACCGCCTTCGGCGAGGGCGGCGAGAAGTGCATCCGCATGTCCTTTGCAGCGGACAAAGCTTCCCTCAGCGAAGCGGTCCGCCGTATGCGGAAGATTTTTGAAAGCTGAAACCCTTGCCAATAGACAGACAACCCGCTGCCGAAACCGCAGCGGGTTGTCTGTTGCTTTTATTATTTTGTGGAAAACCGGTCGATCAGGCCGGAAATCTTGTCAAAGAAGCCGCTGACGGACTCCATGAACGTCTTGACGTTCTGGGCAAATTCGACGACCTTTGTCTTTGCCTCGGACATTTTCTGCAGCGTTCCCTGCATCTCCTCCACCTTTTGCTTGAGCTGGTCGGGGTTCAGCCCCTCCAGTGAGCGGCAGAGGGAGATGAGCTGGTTGATCTGCGTATCGGTGAGGCTGACGTTGTAGCGGCCCGCGATCTCCACGATGACGCTGCGGATCTCGTCGTCGCTCATGTTTTTCGTCTCGTCGAGCATGAGTTTGAGCTCGCCCACAATGGAGGTGGAGTCCATGCTGCCGATCTGCTGGGCCAGGTCGCCGGTGACGGTGAGCTCCTGGGTACTGACGAGCTTTGCCATGTCGTCAAGCTTCACGCCCGTCATGTCCTCATAGGCTTTGTACACGCCCGAGAGGGCCGCGGTACCGCTGACCGCAAAGGGCGCCGACACCAGGATGCGCGCGTCCGTGATCCCGGCAGTCGCCAAAGCGCTGGCATACATGTCGCCCGTGCACCAGGTGATGTTGCTCGTGGTGACGGACATGCCGCTGCCTTCGGGCAGAAGTTCCACATAGACGCAGGAGATGGAGCGGGTTCCGATCACGCGCTCATCCACGAAGCCCTCCAGATAGCGCCGTTCCTCGGCGTTGGTCATGGTCAGCTCGATCACATCCCCGCGCCTCAGGCCGAAGTTTGCGTAGACCATGGCCACCTGGTCGGGGTTGAGGTCCGCGCCGATGACGGTCCTGCTCTGGTTGATGGCAAAGGCCGGAGCCGACAGCGAAAGCGCCAGCGCAAGGCACAGGATGATACAAAGAAAACGTTTCATTCGATCTCTCCTTTCGGACAGGTATAAGACGTTTAAGAAGCGGAAATGTTTCATCAAAACCGTCTCGCATAGCCGCAGCTTCTGCACAGCGCTTCAATCGCCCGTCGCTTGGAAAAGCCGTCCCGTATGGCGCGGGCGCGCGGCGAATCCAGGATCTCCTCCAGCTCCTGAGTAAAGAGATTGCCGAGGGCGATGTCCCCCTCATGGTCGAGGCAGCAGGGCACCACGGTCCCGTCGCACAGCACGCCGATCTGATCGCGCAGACCGTAGCAGAAGCAGCGCTCGCCTCTGTCCTCCGCAGCGATGTCCGGCCAGTCAAAATGATCGCCCGGCTCGAGCCACAGGTTTTCCCGGAGCTTCCAGCCCTCGCGGCTTTTCTTCCAGGGTTTGGGAAACGCCGCCGTCAGCCGCGCCTCGATCTCGGGATTCAGGCTCTCCAGCCCGTTTCGGTTCCAGAGGCGAAACTCGCAGCGCTTTTTAGCCGCGTTTGCCTTCTCCGCAAAAGCGATGCATTTGTCAAGATAGGCTTTCAGCTCGCCGCCCGCGTTTGCTTCAAAGGACTGCAGCGAGATGTTCGTCTTGAGCAAGGCCGGGCTTTGGCACAGGGTCTCCCCTTTTTCTTCCAGCAGCGTGCCGTTGGTCGTGATCATGACCTTGAAGCCGAGCGTGCCCGCGATCTCAAGGAATTCGCCCAGCAGCGGATGCAGCAGCGGTTCTCCCATCAGGTGAAAATACAGATACGCCACATACGGCCGCAGCTTTGACGCAAGAAGCGTAAACTCTTCCTTTGTCAGCATGCGCTTTTCCCGGCGCGTTCCCGGGCAGAAGGCGCAGGAGAGATTGCAGATATTGGTAATTTCCAGATAGGCTTTTTTTAACATGTCCTCACGATATGGCATCACGGCGGAGGCAGCTCCGCCGTGATCGTATCCGTATCAGAACAGGCCGGGGATGCCGCCGAGGCCGCCGAGACCGCCCTGGAGCTTGGCCATGGCCTTGTTGGTCTCGTCGTCGGCAAGCTTGATGGCCCCGTTGACCGCCGCGAGGATCAGATCCTGCAGCATCTCCACATCGTCGGGATCGAGCACTTCGGGGTCGATGACGATGCTCTGGAGCTGACGCGTGCCGACCATGGTCGCCTTGACGGCGCCGCCGCCCGCGGTGAACTCAAATTCCTTGCTCTCAAGCTCCTGCTGCATCTTCAGGAAATCCTGCTGCATCTTCTGAGCCTGCTTCATCATATTGGCCTGATTGCCGGGGAAGCCCCCGCGAAAACCGCCTTTTGCCATTCTTGTTTCCTCCAAACAAAGTATATTGATGTGTCAGACGAATCTGACTTCTTTAAACGCTTTCAGTTCGTCCAGGCTGCGCCCGGAAGCTGAGGCATCCGCCGAAAGCTCGGACAGGACAGTGCGGACCTCATGCCCGGTCAGCGTGCCTGCCGCCTCGGCGAGCTTTCCCAGCACGTCCGGCTTATTGAATCGCCCGTACAGGAATCCCGGCACCACTTCAAGTTTCAGGATCGCTCCCTCCAGCCGACCGCGGACACTCTGCGCGTCGTTCAGCCGGGACCGCAGATCCATCGGCATCATCGGGGCCGCCTGGGCCGCGATCTCCTGCCAGCTCACGCTTTGCCCTGCGCTTTCCGCCGGGGCTATGGGCTGCCCAGGGGCAGGCTTCGCTTCCGCCGCTGCGGGCGAAGGCTGCGCTTCCGGCTCCGTGTTCGCAGGCACACAGGCCGCAGGCTCGGGAAACTCCTCCTCCGGCGGGGGCGGGAGCTCTTCCTCCGGCGTGCTCTCGCGAATTCGGGCAGTCTCCCGTATCGGGGCGGCCTGTACCGGGACACCGTTTTTGAGCTGTTCCTCCAGCCGGGAGATGCGTGCTTTCAGGGCCGCCGTGCTGTCACTCAGACTGTCTTCACACAGGGACACCAGGCAGATCTCCGCCGTGGTCTTGGGGCTTGCGCCCGCGCGGATCTGCGTCTGCGCGTTTTGCAGTGTGCCCATGGCGGCGATGATCTCTTCCTTCGTCATGCGCGCGCCGAGCGTCTCAAGCGTTGCGCTGTCATAGCCGCCGGAGATGAGACTTGCCCCCCCGCGCGGCGCGATCTTCATCATGAGCGCATCCCGCAGAAGTCCGGTCAGCTCCGAGAGCAGCACTGCCGGGTCCTTCCCGTCCATCCAGAGGCTGTTGAAATCCTTGATCGCTTTTTCGGTCTGGTGCTTAAGGACGCAGTCCATCAGCGCGGCGGTGCGGCGGTTGCCCGCAAGGCCCATGGCGTAATACACCGCGTCAAGGTCTATGGTCTCACTCGCCGAGCACTGGTCCAGCAGACTCAGCGCGTCGCGCACACCGCCGTCGGCCAGGCGCGCGATCAGCTCCGCCGCGTCATGGTGCAGCGCAAAGCCCTCTTTCCCGGCGATGTACTCCAGATACTCCGCGATGGTGGGCGCGTCGATGCGCTTGAAGCTGTGGCGCTGGCACCTCGACAGGATGGTCGCCGGGACCTTCTGCAGCTCGGTCGTCGCGAGGATGAACATCAGATGCTCGGGCGGTTCCTCGAGGATCTTCAGCAGCGCGTTGAAGGCCGCCGTGGAGAGCATGTGCACCTCGTCCACAATGTATACGCGCTTCTTGACCGTCGCCGGGCTGAACACCGCTTCCTCCCGCAGGGCACGGACATTGTCCACGCTGTTGTTGGAGGCGGCGTCAAGCTCCACCACGTCGAGTACCGACCCTTCCGTGATGCCGCGGCAGGCCGGGCATACGCCGCAGGGATTGCCGTCGACCGGGTGCTCGCAGTTGACCGCCTTGGCCAGGATGCGGGCGCAGGTGGTCTTGCCCGTTCCGCGGGTGCCGATGAAGATATAGGCGTGGGAGAGGCGGCCGGTCTTTACCTGGTTTTTGAGCGTCTGGGTAATATGCTTCTGGCCCACGACCTCGTCAAAGGTCTGCGGGCGCCACTTGCGGTAAAGCGCCTGATACATCCTCTTCCCTCCCCTCACAATTTAAAGCTGTGGCCCTTGACAAGACTGCACACCCGACTCTGAAAAATGTCCTATATCCGTTACGCCGGCAGCCGGCTCGGACCCGGCAGCCTCGCGGCACACGAAAAGCACCGCTTAATGCTGCTCGGTTCCCCGCCTGACATGGTTCACGGGTTTCCGTTGCGCGAGACCGGATCGTCAACGCTGCTTACCGGGGTCAGACGACACAGAACATATCCTCGGTCGGGGATTCATCCCTGCTGTAGCGGATTGCAGGTTACAGGGCACCGCTGGCTCCCCAACTAGTGCAGCCTTGTCAAAAGCCACGTTGATACTATACTACAAGTTCCAGAGAATTTCAATAAAATTTTTCTTTACTTTTCGGAAATGTGTGATATAATACAAAAGCTGTCAGTTGAGGCAGCAACTGCATATGGGCTCGTAGCTCAGCTGGGAGAGCGCACGGTTCGCATCCGTGAGGTTCGAGGGTTCGATCCCCTTCGAGTCCACCAAAAAGAATGACCATCCGGATGGATGGTCATTCTTTTTGGTTTTCGATGGATGATCGAATCATGATTGAAAGCCCCGGCGGGGCTTTCATCGACCGGTGCGCACATCCGGTCGATTCCAATATCGGCGCAGCCGATGCAAACGATCATCCTTCGAGTCCACCATCAATAATTCGCAAGAATAGTCAAAACTTCCTAAAACAAAATGTTATATGTTGTTTTTCAACATTTTTCGCATGACGGGAAAAGGAAAAAGCGCCCAATACTGGACGCTTTTCCTCATTTGGTACATGCTTTTGACGGTCTGAACGATCTGCGCCGGTACCGGCGCAAATCATCATATCTGAGAAGTAAGTGCGTATATCAGGAACCAAGCGGCTTGAACGTCACATGCACCACCGCGTCGGCGGCGGGCATGACGAAGTTTTTTGCCTCGGTGATGTCGTAGCTGGCCGAGCCGTCGATCATGCTCCAGACGATCCTGTCCAGCACGTAGCCCGGGTCGGGCTCCGGGAAGACATAGACGGAGGTGCCGGGGTAGAGCATCATTTCCGTCCTGCTCGATTCGCCCGACAGGATGCCGAGGGCCGCTTTGCCGTTTTCCATCGGAGCAAGGCTCACCTTCCACGCCCGCTGCGGGACATCATAGCCGCCGCCCCAGCCGCCGGAGTCCTCGCCGCCGTACCAGCTTTCGCCGCCGAAGCCGCTCTCCGCGCTCTTCCAGAGGGCCACAAACTCAGCGTCGCGTTCCACCTTGATTTGATCGCCGGGGGCAAAGCGCGTCGTGCCCAGATACCAGCAGTCAAATTCCTGCCCCGGAGGCGGGGTGAAAGCGCACGCCGGGAGCGTGTAGACGGTGTCTGCCGGGACGGTCACGGGCTCCATAGTCCCGCTGCCGCCGTTGGGGTGGAAAGACACGGTAAAGGTCGTGGGCGGATCGCCCCCGGGCGGGTCCGGCTCAAAATTGGCGTAAACCTGATACTTTCCATTTTGCTCGCAGGTGAGCTGGATGACCGGCTCGGTGCCCAGCACCCTGCCGCCCGGGCCCGCTGTCCAGTTTTTGAAGCGATAGCCGGGGTTCGGCTCGGCGGTGTAGGTGTATACCGTGTCCCGGTAGCCGTTAATTGCGTCTTTGTCGCCGTCTTTCACTGTCACGCTGCCGTTGCCGTCCGTGGCAGCGTTATAGCCGTAGTAGCGCAGATGATCGTCGCCGGCAGAGCAGGAAAGTCCCGTCACGTCGAAGCGTGCCCCATCGGAGAGCGCGACGTTGATATAGCTATAGCCGCCCCCCCATGAACATTTCCAGGCGGAGCCCGTTAATGTTCCGTAAACGATGATTGCCCCACCGAGAAAATAGAATTCGCCACTCATTGTCAGCGTAACTCCCTGTGGGATAATCAGTTTGGCGTCATCCCATACTCTCAATACATCGCAGGTCATATCCGACTGGAGTATAGCTTCACTTGTGTCTGTGACGATGATGGTTTTGTTATGTGTGTCGATCTCAGCTTCCGCATACGCCGGGGACGCGGGCAGCAGCGCCGCCGTCAGCACCAGGCACAGCAGCAGGGACAGGAGCCGTTTTCCGCCGCGTTTCATGATTATTCCTCCCTGTGATTGTCAGCAAGTGAGCAGTCATCCGGTCATTCGCTCTTGATTGTGTTAAACAGCATACGGCGGCTTCCCCCGCGCTCATCTGTTGCGCCGCTGCGGGCAATGGCCACCAGAATCATAAACAGCAGATCAAGATTCTTTTCATGGGTAAAGACGCGGAAGAACATGGGATTCGGGATCTTGCTCACGACCTTATGCTGTTCGGCATCTTCTTCATGTACGAAGTGGCTGGTGTTCTCTGCATAAGCAAGCTGTTCGCCGTTTTTCCTGATGTCGTAGCTCGGCCCAATGCCGCCTTCCGCTTTGTCAAAGCGCGAGTCAATGGTGACGCCAATGGATTGTAAGTGCTTCCACACATCCATTCCGTCAAGTGTAAATGAGCTGTGATTGTCGATCAGGATAGAGTTCCAGTCTGTCTCCTCGGTGTGACCGATCAGATGATGGGTTGTCCTGTTTCTTTCATGATCAATAAAGTCAAACTCGTATGCGGAAAGCAGTGTGAACCTTGTCATCTTGGCTTCATAAAGCACCCTGCGGTCTTTGTCTTCTATGCGATGGCCAAATTTAGGCGTTCCGAGATCGGTAATAAAGTACAACTCTCGTTCTTCACCTTTCTCAGAGGGAAGATACTGGATTTCTCCCTGGCTTTCCTTCAGTTTACTGACGGACTTCTTCTGCCTGACTGTCAGGAAGATGATCGCCAGCAGGATCACTGCGCCGACCGCCATAGCGTAGACGCCGATGCCGTAACCGGATGTGATTTTGTTCGGATCAGCGGGATCATAACGGACTTCAACTGTGCCGCCTTCTTTATAGGAAGGACTATAGGAATCCAATACATTCGTATATTCTTTGCCGCCTGCCGTATATCTGGCTGTAACGATATAAGAATCATCATCGGAAGCGGATTCCGGATCCTTCTCAACAGATATGATTGTTGCCGTCGTCTTCTCATAACCTGCCGACTGTATAAACGTCGAATATATCCCAAATGCCAGCGCAATAACGGCTATCACCGCAGTGAAGGTTTTAAATCCGGGTCCTTTTAATGAAATCATAACCATGCTCCTTTGCCGCAGAAAGATTCATCACCACAAATCCCAAATCATCGAGATGATTGTACCATAAGAGATAACATATATCAACATTCCAAAAATGCGTTTCACGGTCGGGCTGTTGACAAAGTCGTGCTTATGGGTGCGGCGAGCCTGGCAAGGCAAGTGGGTCACTCCCCTGGTCTTTCACGCAAAACGAGGCGCTTGATTTTGGGGCGCCTCGGGGTCACAAGGGATATACGTTGTTTATCGTTTCCTTCCTCTTTTTCTCGATGGTCTATACCCCTTATCTCTGTCCGCTATACCTGGCCCGTCGGGAGAGCGCGCGGTTCGCATCCGTGAGGTTCGAGGGTTCGATCCCCTTCGCGTCCACAAAAAAAGACACCCCTTGCGGGGAATGTCATTAAGATAAGATGACATTGCCCTTCGGCGGCTTTTGTTTTGTCCAATAAAAATCGAATCATCCCCGCCATTGTAAAAGGAGCTGTGAACGTGGTTCACAACTCCTTTTATGCTAAATTTGCTTTTTCCGGATCAGATCACGATGGCGCTCTTCGGGCAGACGTCGGCGCAGGTGCCGCAGGCGACGCACTTGTCCTCGTCCAGCTTCCAGATCTTCTCCTTGCGGTCGACCGTCAGGGCCTCGCCCGGGCACTTGCGGGCGCAGATGGTGCAGTAGATGCACTTGCTGGGGTCCTGGGTCGGCTTGCCGTCCCCTCTCGGCTCGACGGCCGGGGCCGCGGGAGCTGCCTCCGCTGCGGGTGCGGCCGCGGGAGCGTCCGTCTTCTTTGCGGCGGGCGCGGCGGCCGGGGCGGCGGGCTTCGGTGCGGGCTTCTTCACGGCCTTCTTGACGAAGGTGCCGGAGACGATCAGGTCGCCCTCCTCCACGCCGATCATGTGGTAATCCTGCGTAAGCTCGATGGAGTGGCGGGTGCAGAAATCGGCGCAGGTGCTGCAGAAGGTGCAGGAGCCCAGGTCGAAGCTGCGGGTGATGACATCGTCCCCATCCTCGTTCTTGACGCTTGTGTGGGTGATGGCGCCGCCGGCGCAGACGCGCTCGCACATGTTGCAGTTGATGCAGGTCTCCGGGTGGAAGACGATGCGGCCGCGGTAGTTGGGGGCCGCCTCGCTCGGCTCGAAGGGATACATGGCGCAGCTCGGCTTACTGAAGAGCTTGGTGACAGCTTCTCTGACAAACGGGAAATCCATTACATCTGCCCCCTCTTCTGTTTGAGTATTTCGGTGGCCTTGACAAGACCGTCCATGATGGCCTCGGGCTTGGGTGCGCAGCCGGCGATGTCCACGTCCACATGCACGTACTTGCTCAGGGGCGCGCAGACGGAGTAGCTGCCCTTGAAGACGTTGCCGGACTGGGGGCAGGAGCCCATGGTGACGATGCACCGGGGCTCGGGCACCTGGGAAATGGCGCTGAGCACGCGGTCAAGGCTCTGCCTGGTGACAGGGCCGGTGACGACCACGATGTCGGCCTGGCGGGGGCTGCCCGCGAGCTTAAAGCCCAGACGCTCCACGTCGTAGCGCGGCGTCAGAACGGCGACGAGCTCGATATCACAGCCGTTACAGGAGCCGCTGTTGATGTGGAACAGCCAGGGGGATTTTGCGGTGCTCTCCGCAATCAGTTTCTTAAACATTTGGGCTCCCTCCTTACATACCGTACCATGCGAGCACAAGGCTGACAAGCGCAAGGCCGGACACGACGGTCCAGTAGTATTTGAATACCTGCTCGATCTTGAGGCGCGCGGTGACCGCGTGGACAAAGGAGATGAACAGGGCCGTGGCGACGACGCACAGGGCAAAGACAATCACGCCGTCAAGCGCGACGATGCCGGTGCCGATGCCGCCGAAGAACAGGGCTACAAAGAGGCTCGTGAGCGTGAGCACCTTGACTGCGTGGCTGAGCTTGAAGACCGCGAGGGGCGCGCCGCTGTACTCGGCGTGCATGCCTTCGCAGATCTCGGTCTCGGCCTCGGCGGTGTCAAAGGGGTGGCTGCCGGTCTCGCCGGGGATGACCATGGCGAAGGCGATGGCGGCGGGGATCATGCTGAGCTTGGTGATAAGGCTGCCGTTCTGGAGCTGGTACTCGGCGATCTCGCTCATGGAGAAGCAGAGGCCGGTGCCGAGGGCGTTGCCCACGGTTTTGGCAACTGCAAGCAGCACGAGGACCAGGGGCAGCTCGCAGGCGATGATGGTGACCATCTCACGGCTCAGGCCGATGCCGGCGTAGGGAGAGCCGGAGGCCGCGGCGCCGAGGATCGCGGCCAGGGCCGGGATTAGCAGCAGGTAGAGGATGACGACGATGTCAGCCATGCCGGAGAAGGCCGTGAAGCCGTGGATCGGGATAAAGAGCTGGATCACGACCAGGGCGGCAAGACCCACGATGGGCGCCACCAGGAAGGTGGTGCGCTCGGCGGCGGCGGGGACGATGGTCTCCTTGCCGCAGAGCTTGAAGAAATCATAGAAGGGCTGGAGGATCGGGGGGCCGACTCTCTTCTGCATTCTCGCAACCAGCTTGCGGTCAATGCCGACGAGCAGCATGCCGCACAGGAAGCAGAACAGGAAGCCCGGGAAAATGAGGATATAGCCCAGATACTGCAGGCCATTGAGGAAAATGTTCGCTGTCATATTCCCACCTCCTTAAAGCACGATCATCATGTACACGATCGCAAGGGCCAGGGCGACCACCGCCCAGAGGGCGTAGTCGTTCACGATGCCGCTGTGCAGATTGTGCATGAAGTCAAAATAGTGTCTCCAGTTGTGCTTGAAGCCCCAGAACAGGTCTCCGCCGCCCACTTGGGAGTACACGTTCTTTTCACCGCCGTAGAAGAGCTGGTACTTGGTATCGGCGGTATCGTCCTCAACGCGCTCGCTGACACGGTCGTACTTGCCGGCAACGGCGACGACAGTCAGAGCCAGCAGGGCGATGCAGAGGATGAGCAGCCAGTTGATGGGCTCCCAGACGCCGACCTGAGCAAAGCTCACGTCCGGCACGGGGAGATTGGACTTAAAGCCCATGGCGGTGATGTACTCGCCGACGTTCGCGACTGCCTTGGCGGCAGGCTCTGTCAGGACGCCGGTCACGGTCTTCGGGAAGAGGCCCGTCACGATGCAGAGGCAGGCAAGGATGCCCATGGCAAGACGCATGCCGAAGGGAACTTCCTTGACGTTTTCATACTCCTTGGGCATCTGACCGAAGAAGACGGACTGGCTGACCTTGACGAAGGAGGCAAGCGTCAGCGTGGAGGTGACGAGGGCAACGATGGTCACCAGCAGGAAGCCGATGTTGTTGGTCTCGACAGCCTTCTGATAAGTCGCCTGATAGATCATCCACTTGGAGGCAAAGCCGTTGAAGGGCGGCACGCCGCTGATGGAGAAGGCGCCGATCAGGAACAAAACGGTGGTGTGCGGCATCTTCTTGGAAAGGCCGCCGAGTTTGCCGAGGTCGGTGGTGCCGGTCTCATGCAGGACAGCACCGGCGGCAAGGAACAGCAGGCCCTTGAAGAGCGTGTGGTTCATCGCGTGGTAGAGGCCCGCGGAGATGCCGAGGGAGGTGGAGAGACCCACCGCCGCCAGCACGTAGCCGATCTGGGAGATGGAGTGGTAAGCAAGTAAGCGCTTGAAGTCGTGCTGGGCAAGGGCCATGGTCACGCAGACGAACATGGACACACTGCCGATAAAGACCAGCATGAACTGCATGGAGCCGAGGTTCATCGTCTGGAACAGGAAATAAGTAAGCCTGATGATGCCGTAGATGCCGGACTTCGTGAGCACGCCGGAGATCAGCACCGAGATGGACGCGGGGGCCGCGCCGTGGGCGTCGGCTGCCAGCGGGTGGAAGGGCACGATGAAGGCCTTGGTGCTGAAACCGATGTAGAGGAAGGCGAAGGCGAGCTTGGTGGCGTTATTCATGGTGCCGGGGACCAGGTTTGCAAGCTGCGCGAGGTTCAGGGTGTGGTACTGGGCGTAGAGCATGATGACGCCGGTGAGGATCGCGGTGGAGCCCATGCAGCCCACGACCAGATACTTGAACGCCGCTTCCAGCGCGCCGTAAACCTTGGTGCGGAAGGAGGTCAGAGCCACAGCCGCGAAGGTGAGGATCTCCACCATGATGAACATGTTGAAGATATCGCCCGACAGGACCAGACCCAGAACGCCGCCCGCCAGCATGCAGTAGAGCACGTAGTACTGGGGCACGCACTCATCATGCACCATGTAGCGGATGGAGTAGATGGCGGAGACAAAGACCGCCGTGGAGATGAGCAGCGCGAAGAAGAGGCTCAGGGCGTCGACTTCCAGCGCAATGCCGATGGCGTAGCCGCCCGCGATGGCGCGGGAGCCCATCCAGTAGGAGATGACCTCCCCTTCCAGCATGACGGGCTTGACGAGCGAGCCGAGGAAGAACAGGCTCAGGGCCGTTGCGCACAGCGCAATCCAGGCGCGGAAGCCCGCGGGGTTTTTGGGGTTCTTCGATGCCTTGGAGCCGCAGGCGGCAATGATGAAGGCACCGAGGAACAGGACCATCACCGAATAGATCGGGAAGTGATGGTAATCCATCATATTGGCAAGATTCATCCTCTCAGCCTCCTTATCTCTCTGGTGTCCAGCGTGCCGTAGGACTCATGCAGGCGCATGACGAGGGACATGGACATGGCCGTGACACAGGCGCCGATGACGATGCTGGTCAGGGTCAGGGCCTGGGGAATGGGGTCGACGAAGTAGCTGGCCTGCGTAAGCTCACCGGCCGTGAAGATCGGGGCGGTGCCGCCGGGGGTATAGCCGATGGAGATGATGAGCAGGTTCACGCCGTAGTCCATGATGGACATGCCGATGACGGTCTTGACCAGATTGTACTTGGTGACGATGGTATAGAAACCGAGTACGATGAGGAAGAAGGCGCAGATGTAATTGAACTGTATCATGTCACTTCACCTCTTTCTCGTTTGCCACACCGATCATGAGCAGAGCGATGGAGCCGACGCCGGTGAGGACCTTGATGCCGACGGTCACGTTCATCCAGAAGATAGTGCCGGAGCTGTAGAGGTCACCGATCGCGCCGTGGGTATACAGGACGTTCTGCGCAAACTGCGCGCCCATGGCAACACCCAGAAGGCCGAGCGCCACGTAGAAGATGGAGGCAAGCCCCTCGGAGGTGTGCAGGATGTGGTAGCTGAAGGCATCGACAGTCACCTGGTAGCCGTGGCCCAGGTAGACGAGCGCAATCAGCGCGACCATCAAAACGCCGCCCTGGAAGCCGCCGCCGGGAGACAGGTGGCCGTGAAGGATGATGTAGAACATGTAGACGATGCCGATGGGCAGGATCTTATCCGCGCCGCAGCGGGCGATCACGTTCTTGATGACGGGTTTTTCATTCATCTTTATCGTCCTCCTTTTCGGCTTTCTTCTTGAAGAGGATGACGGCACTGCCCGTCACGGCAGTGATGAGGATAAACGCCTCGCCCATGGTATCGTAGCCACGGAAGTCAAAGACGATGGAAGTCACGTCGTTGACGGCATGGCTCTTATCCAGGTTCTGCTGGACGATGGCGTCAGCCGCGCCGGAGGCGAAGCTGTCGTCATAGCTCTCGGGGTTCTGCTGGAGCTCGTAAACGGAGACGGCGGCGTGGGAGCCCTCATAGCTCCGCTCCATGCCGCCCATGGTCACAGCAGCAAAGACACAGGAGAAGAGGATCACGCCGAGGGAGACATAGGTGAGCCACTTTTTCATCGGTCATCCCCTCCTCTCATTTTCTTGAGCGCGACAAGGAGGATCAGGGGCGACAGGGCGGCACCGACAGCGGCCTCGGAGATGGCCACATCGGGCGCGTGCATCACGAGGAAGGCGCCCGCGCAGAAGACGCCGGTCACGGCCAGCGCGATCACCGCGCTCAAAAGGTTTTCAAAGTGGCATGCGAGAATTGCGGAGACCACGACGCCGAGGACGACCAGGACGTCGAGAAGTACAACAAGATTACTCATTGATATCCCTCCCGTAATCGTCGATTTCCATCTCTTTGTCGGGACGGATGCCGCTGCGGTAGGCGCCCTTGGCAATGGCGTGGGCACCGACGGGGTTGATGGTGATGATGAGCAGACCGATGAGCAGGATCTTCACGCCGGTGGAGACGCTGCCCATCACGAAGAAGGCGTAGAGCGCGCCGCCGACAATGACGCCGAGCACGCCGAGGGTGGAGATGCAGGTGCTGGCCTGCATGCGGCAGAAGGCATCGGGCATCTGCAGAAGGCCCTTGGCGCCGGCCAGTGCGAAGATGAAGCCGGCAGCAAGCAGAATGTCAATTACGATTCTCATTTGCGCAGCCCCTTTCCTTCAAGATAACGGCCGACCAGCATGGTATCCACGATGCCGAACAGCGCGCAGATGATGGCGATGTCGAGGTAGATCCCCCTGCCGGAATACAGCGAATACAGGATCATCGCACAGCAGACGAGCACGTCCATGCTGTCGCCGGCGACCATACGGTCAGCGGCCGAGGGTCCCTTTGCCAGTCTGTAAAGACTGATTGCGGCGAGAAAGGCATAGGCCGCGGCAAATACAAGCAGTTCCATCATTGCCAAATCCTCCCGATTCCTCTCTCCAGGCTGCCCTTGATGAGCTCTCCGGCTTTCTCGCGGTCAGCCTCCGCCACGTCGATCCAGTGAATATAGTAGTATGTTTTTCCGCCCTGCTCGGCGATATCCATGGTGATGGTGCCGGGGGTCAGGGTGATGGAGTTTGCCAACATCGCCTGGGCGTAGTCGCCTTTCAGGTCCACGGGGACCTTGACAATGCCGGGATTTACGTCCTTGCAGCCGCCGAACACGCGCCGCGCCACGTCCACATTCGCCTTCACGAGCTCACGCAGGAAGGTGAACACATAGACGATCAGCGCGCCGAGCTTGACGGGATTGAAGAGCCAGAACGCGTTTTCATGGATGAAGAATTTCGATGCGAAAAGAGCCGCCGCGAGGCTCACCACCGCGCCCGCGATCATCTCCTGGGCTGTGAAGCTCCATGTGAGCAGCAGCCAGAAAACAAAACACAGGCAGAAGGTGGATATCACTGCGGGAAATTTCGTCTTGGGCAAGTGAATCCTCTCCTTTTTTAATTCGATTCGTTTGCGAAACGAGATTTCGCAAACGAGATTGCTCGCGCTTATCGCCCTCCGCTTGCGGGGGACGCTCCGGTTGGTCGGCGCGAGAACTCGCTTTGCTCGTTTTAGTGTGTTTTTGACGTGGCAAAGCTACGTCAAAAACGTTTTGAATTTTGAGCAAAGTAAATGGGTTTCTATCGTTTCTATTCGACCTTGAGGCTGTCGACGAAGAATTCGCGGCCGGCAGTCATCGTGAGGGCCGTGCCGCCGCATGCGGGGCAGCAGGCCTTCTTCCGGTCAACCGTCCCCTCATACCCGCAGCCGCGGCACTGAAAGCGGCCCGGCACACGCTCAAAGAGAAGCTCTGCGCCCTCGGCGACCGTGCCCTTTGAGGCCAGGGGGAAAAGGTCAACGATGTATTCCGGGACCACATCGGAGTATTCTCCGAGCTTCATGCGGATCTCAAGGGTCCGGGTAAAGCCGGATTTTTCCGCTTCCTTCGCGACAAGGTCGATGACGTTTTTGGTTAAGCCTAACTCGTGCATCAGCGGTCAAGGCAGCTGAAGCAGGGGTCGATGCTGGCGATGATGAGGCCGGCGTCGGCCACGCTGTTGCCGCGCAGCATGTAGGGCACGGTCGGGGTGTTCTTGTAGCTCGGCACGTGGACGCTCAGGCGATAGTTATTGAAGCCGCCGTTGCCGACGACCATCTGGGTCAGCTGGCCGCGGGGCGCCTCATGGCGGCAGACGGCGGAGCCCTTCTGGATCTTGGGCAGCTTGTTGCCGAGGTTGATGGGGCCGTCGGGCAGGT
>Ga0310691_10002005_pt1 | contig 28840 bp, 23 predicted proteins | sample 176DNAGHGlowgp2_FD_203887 | JGI IMG/M metagenome (GOLD analysis project Ga0310691, IMG submission 203887) | Sheep rumen microbial communities from Palmerston North, Manawatu-Wanganui, New Zealand - 1766 DNA GHGlow gp2 (v2) (version 2) | ecosystem: Host-associated > Mammals > Digestive system >... | reverse complement strand
GGCGCCCCGCCCTCCTCGATAGGCAAGTTCGGCGGAGAGACGGACAACTGGATGTGGCCCCGCCACACCGGAGATTTCTCCATCTTCCGCATCTATGCCGGGCCGGACAACATGCCGGCCGACTACAACGAGGCCAACGTGCCCTATCGGCCCAAAAAATCCCTGAAAATCTCCCGTGCCGGGGTGAAGGAAGGAGACTTCACCTTTGTCTATGGCTGCCCGGGCTCCACGCAGGAATACGTGCATTCGGAGGCCGTGCGCTATATCCAGGACGTGTCGGACCCTCAGAAGATTGCCCTTCGCACCACCCGTCTGGACATCATGAAAAAGTACATGAACCAGAGCCAGGCCGTGCGCATCCAGTATTCCAGCAAGTATGCCGGCGTGGCCAATGCCTGGAAGAAGTGGCAGGGAGAAGAGAAGGGCCTTCGCAAAAACCGCATCGTTCCCGTGAAGCAGGAATATGAAGGCCGATTCGAAGATTGGGCCCGCGGCACCCGCTATGAGGGGCTCACGCAGCGCCTGGCCGCCGTGTATGCCGCCCGCAACCCCATCTACCGTGCCTACGAGTACTACAATGAGACTGTCCGTGCCATCGAGAAGCTGCAGATGGCCCGCGGCCGCGGCGGAAATCCGAAAGACTATTACGAGCCTATCGACCGGGAAACGTTTGTGGCCATGATGAGCGCCTTTGACAAGGCCTTGGAAGACAGCTACAAGCCGGCGTATTTCATCGAGAAACGGGCCCTGTACGGCTCCATGGAGGCCTGGCGGGACGCTGTCTTTGCCTCTGAGACGGAGGCAAAGGAACTGGCGGAGGCCCTGGAAGACCATTTCCGGGAGCAGCTGCTTCCCCAGGTATCGGCCTTCACCGCCTCCTTGAACCTGTTGTACCGGGATTACATGCAGGGCCAGATGGAGTTTGAAAATGAAAGGACCTTCTACCCGGACGCCAACCTAACCCTGCGGGTGGCTTATGGCCACGTGGAGGGCTATCGGCCGGCCGATGCCGTCTATTATCGGCCCGTATCCACGCTGCGGGGCATCATCGAGAAGGACAATCCGGAGATATTCGATTATAACATTCCCCAGACCTTGAGGGATATCTATGCCCGGGGCGGCTATGAAAACCAGCCCGTGTGTTTCCTGGCCACCAACCACACCACCGGGGGCAACTCCGGCAGCCCGGTGCTCAATGCGCAGGGGAACCTGATTGGCATCAACTTCGACCGCGTGTGGGAAGGCACCATGAGCGACCTCGTCTTCGACCCCGAAATCTGCCGCAACATCTCCTTGGATGTTCGCTACATCCTATTTATAATTAAGGAGATAGGCCATGCGGACTACCTCCTTGAAGAGATGAATTTTGTGGATTAAATAAGCGCAATTCCTTCCTCTTTCATGGCCTTGAGCGCGTCCTCATGGCCTTGGGCGTCTACGTAGGCAATGCTGTCCTGCAGGATGCTTACGCGGAAACCGTCCTTGAGCAGGTCCTCGGCGGTATTGCGCACACAATATTCCGTGGCAATGCCGCAAATAAGGACCTGGTCCATCTCCAGCAAGTGCAGCACTTCACTCATGCTCTGCCCGGCCGGATTGCGGGCCTCAAAACCGCTGTACTGCTCTTGGTCGGGATTCTCTCCCTTGAAGAAACTCAGGTCTTCATCGGCATAGTGGACCAGCGCCTCGTGGATGTCCGCCCCATGGGTGCCCTGTACGCAGTGCGGCGGCCAGGGGCCGCCCTGCGCCGTGAACGAACAATGATTGGCGGGATGGTGGTCCCTCACAAAGAGAATGGGTGAAGGATGCTCCTTTTCAATGAACCGGACTGTATTCTCCACGGCTTTATCGGCCTCATGGCAAGCCATGGAGCCGTCGATAAAGTCATAGAGCATGTCCACAACAATGAGTGCGGTGTTTTTCATGGCAGCTTAAATCTCAAAGGAATCTATCTCTTTCACCAGTTTCCCGATGATGGACATCTTCATGTCGTACAGGGCATCGGAGATGTCCACTTTGTAATAGTGGGGGTTGATCAGACGCCGCTCGGCGGGAGAGAAGTGCTGGAGGTTGTCTTTGTAGAAGGCCTTCTTGGTCTGGAGGTCGTAGTAAGGGGCTATGCGCTCTCCGTTCTTGACGGATTGCAGTTGGAGCGGGCGGGCGTCGTACTGCCCTTCCTCGAAGGTCTTGGTCTTGAAGGAGTCGTACTCGTCGCGGAGGGTGACGGTCTTGCCCTGCTGGATGGCCAGGTCCATGGCGTCGCCGCGCAGGCAGGTAACATCGGCCTTGAAGACATAGCCGTCCAGGGAATTACCTTTTTCCTTATCCTGGGCCGATATGCGCCAGGTGATCTGGAAGCCGGGATTGATGAGCTTAATCTTGTCTTCCGAGCGTTTGAGCACCGGCTCGTCGTCTATCTGCACCAGCTTGTACACGTTGCCGAAGCAGGGGGCGGCCTTGGAGGTGGCGATGGCGTCGCCCACGCCGTAGCTGTCTATGCAGGCGCCCTGGCGCTCCAGGTCTGTGATCAAGTACTCGTCCAGGCCGTTGGTGGCGAAGATCTTGCATTTGCGGCAACCATGCTGGTCCAGGATGCGGCGCACTTCCTGCGAGAGGTAAGCCAAGTCTCCACTGTCCAAGCGGATGCCGTAACCGGGGGCGTAATTATCGTCAATTCCGTTTTCCTTGAAGGAACGGATGGCGTTCTTGACACCGCACTTGAGGGTGTCGTAGGTATCTATGAGCAGGATGATGTTCTCTCCGCGGTGGGTCTTGATGTAGTCCGTGAACGCTTTGTGCTCTCCTTCCACGGTGCTGCCGTAGGAGGTGATGAAACTATGGGCCATGGTGCCGGTGGAAGGCACGCCGTTGAAGGCGCCCGTCAGGATGTTGGAAGAGCTGGCGCATCCGGCAATCTGGGCGGCTTTTCCGCCATAGACGGCAGCCCAGGGTCCGTGGGCTCTCCTGGAGCCAAACTCGGAAACCGGCTTGTCCGTGGAGCGGCACACGCGGGAGGCCTTGGTGGCCACGGCCATCTGGTGGTTCAGGATGCAGAGCATGGGCGTTTCCAGCACCTGGGCCTGGATGAGCGGAGCCACTACGATGACTATCGGCTGGTTGGGAAACACAATCTCTCCCTCCCGCATGGTGTAGAGGTCTCCGGTAAACTTCATGGTGCTCAGGTACTTGCGGAATTCCCTGTATTCCTCCCCGGGGAGGAATTTCTCATAGAAACTCTCCGGCTCCGTGCCCAGGCCCTTGACCAGTTCTATTACTTCCTCGGTACCGCTCACCACGGCCCAGTTGTTGTTTTCCGGGGCCTTGCGGTAAAAGAGGTTGAACACGGCCATCTGGTCCTGTTTTCCACAGTCAAGATAAGACTTTCCCATGGTGTACTGGTACTTGTCGGATACGTAGGCGTTATTAATCTGGTTCATCTTTAAAAATTAGGGTCTTACAAAGATAGCTAAATCTTTCGTATCTTTGCAGCCATGAAAACCATTATCTTTGATTTGGACGGAACGGGGCCAGGGACTGGAGCCGGTATTGTTATGGATATAGGTACATATATTAAGACCAAGCGAAAAAAATACGGACTCTCTCAAGTGGAATTGGCTCCACAGAAAATAAACGCAAGTGATGAGGAATAACAAACAGACGTGCAATTACAAGGAAATTGCTTATCTTTGCAGACTGACTTGTAAAAAAACCTAAAGGCATGAAAATGAACATTCCCCTGATGGGAACCCTGCTGGGCCTGTCCCTGATTGTATGCCCCGTCCTTTATATCTATGTGGGGCCGGCCCTGGACGCTCAGCAGCTTCAGGTGCTTAAGACCCTGGGCATGGTGGCCGCCTGCAGCGCCCTCTGGTGCTTTGTGGTGGGTGAACTTACCGGCAACAACTCCCAGATGGACAAGCTCTGGAGCCTGCTTCCCATCGCCTACACCTGGATTATCGCCGTGAACGGCGGCATGTCCCTGCGCCTTGTGGTCATGGCCGTCCTGGCCACCCTCTGGGGCGCCCGCCTCACCTTCAACTTCGCCCGCAAGGGGGCCTACAAACTCAAGTTCTGGGAAGGGGAGGAAGACTACCGCTGGGCCGTCGTGCGTGGCGGCGCCCCCTTCAACAACAACAAGTTTGCCTGGGGCGTGTTCGACCTCTTTTTCATCAGCATCTACCAGAATGCCCTGGTGCTCATGATTACCTTCCCGGCGCTGGTGTGCATGGGCTCCGAGAAGCCCTTCGGCTGGGTGGATGCCCTGGCCGCCGTGCTCACCCTGGCCTTCATCATCTACGAAACCGTGGCCGATGAGCAGCAGTGGGCTTTCCAGACCGCCAAGTGGAAGATGATCAAGGAAGGAAAGAAGCTGGAAGACCTGCCTGCCCCGTACAACAAAGGCTTCAACACGGTGGGCCTGTGGAGCCGCAGCCGCCATCCCAACTATTTTGCCGAGCAAGCCATCTGGCTGTGCTTCTATGTCTTCTCCATCGGCGCCGGCATCGGCCTTTTCAACTGGAGCATCATCGGTGCCCTGCTCCTGGTGGTCCTCTTCCTGGGCAGCTCCGCCCTGGCCGAGGAAATCAGCTCCGGCAAATATCCTCAGTATGAGAATTATGTGAAAAGCGTTTCCCGCTTTTTCCCGCTAACCAAATAATATGAGTCAAAATAATACACCCACGCCCCATATAGGAGCGAAATACGGGGAGATTGCTCCCTTTGTGATAATGGCCGGAGACCCGCTCCGTGCCAAATTCATGGCCGACCATTATCTGGAGAACCCCGTCCTGTTCAACAACGTGCGCAGCATGCTGGGCTTCACCGGAACCTACAAGGGCAAACCCGTGAGCGTGATGGGCCATGGCATGGGTATCCCGTCCATTGCCATCTATACCTATGAGCTTTTCCATTTCTACGGAGTCAAGAGCATCGTTCGTATCGGCTCTGCCGGTGCTTGTCACCCGGATCTCAAGATAGGGGACCTGGTGCTGGCCATGGGCGCCTGCACGGATTCCAACTACGCTTCCCAGTACCAGCTTCCGGGCACCTTCGCCCCCATTGCCGACTACGACCTCCTCACCAAGGCGGTAAACACCTGCAAAGAGCTGAATTACCGTTACATGGTGGGCAACGTGCTGTCTTCCGACACCTTCTACTCCGACACGCCCCAGACCGAAAAGTGGATGAAGATGGGCGTCCTGGCCATTGAGATGGAGGCGGCTGCCCTGTATATGAACGCCGCCCGCAGCGGCAACAAGGCCATGGCCCTTTTCACCATCTCCGACCACATCCTCACCGGGGATGCCACCACCTCCGAAGAAAGGCAAACCACGTTCACCAAGATGATGGACGTGGCGCTGTCCCTGTTATAAGATTTGCTGTTTTAGAACTGAAATTACTATGAAAATTCCTGAATCTGAACTGATTATCAATGGAGACGGCTCCGTCTTCCATCTTCATATGAAGCCCGAACACCTGGCCGACAACGTTATCATGATGGGAGACCCCGGCCGCGTGGACATCCTGGCCGATTTCCTCACGGACATCGAGTGCCGCAACGCCTCCCGTGAGTTCGTGTCCGTTACCGGCAAATACAAGGGAAGCCGCATCACGGCCCTCAGCCACGGTATCGGCCCGGACAATATCGATATCGTGATGACGGAGCTGGACGCCCTGGCCAACGTGGATTTCAAAACCCGCGAAGTGAAGCCGGAGCACCGCACCCTCAATATCCTCAGAATCGGCACGTCCGGCGCCCTGCACGCGGACATTCCCCTCGGAAGCTACATCCTCTCCCATATCAGCGTAGGCTTCGACGGCGTGATGAACTGGTACGGAAACCGCGAGAAGGTGACCCTTCCCGCCGTGGAGGAGGCTTTCAAGAAGCACATGAACTGGGACCCCAACCTCCCTTCACCCTACTTTGTGAAGGCATCCGACAAGATGATTGACCTGATGAAGGACATTACGGTGAAAGGTGTTACCATATCGGCCCCGGGCTTCTACGGTCCGCAGGGGCGTGTGGTAAGAATGCCGCTGGCCATGCCCCACATGCTGGAAGACATCGAAAGCTTCCGCTTCACCGAGGGCGGAGAGCAGTACCGCATCACCAACTTCGAGATGGAGAGCTCGCCGCTGGCCGGTTTTGCCGCCCACCTGGGCCACAACGCCGCCACCGTGTGCTGCGCCATAGCCAACCGCTATCTCAAGAGCTCCAATCCGGACTACAAGCCCGTCATCCGCCAACTTCTGGAAATCTCCTTGGAGCGGATGGCCACCCTGGGTTAATCAAAGGCAGGACATTATGTCGCTCAGGAGCCCGCCGGAAGTCTGACGGGCTCCTGCACCCGCGCCCTGGATGAGCATGGGCGAGGGGTAATCCGCCGTGGTGATGAGGATGGCGTTGTCCGTTCCCTTGAGCGCATACAGCGGGCTTTCGGGCCCTATTTCCTGCAGGCCGATGGCGGCTTTTCCCCCGGCTTCCACCTGGGCTACGTAGCGGAGGACGCGGCCGGCGGCCTGTGCCTTGGCATAGCGCTGGGCCATATCCTGCGGGATGGGTTGGAGGGAGACCTGCGACTCTTCCAGCGGAATGCCCGCCATACGGCTTAGAATGAGAGTCTTGCGGAGGACGTCGCGTCCGGAGAGGTCCGTCATGGGGTCCGGCTCCGTGTAGCCCTTCTGCCGGGCGTCTTCCACCAGGGTGTCCCAATCGGCCCCTTTGTAATTGTCCAGGAGGTAGTTGAGGGTGCCGGAGAGCACGGCTTCCACCTTTTGGAGCCGGTCTCCGCTGCAGGCTACGCGCTGCAGGGTTTCCAGGACGGGCAGGGCGGCGCCCACGGTGGTCTCGAAGCGCAGTTTCACCCCGGCGGCCAGGGCTTCCTGCTGCAGTGAGGCATACTGCTCCCAGGTGCCCGAGAAGGGGATTTTGTTGCAGGCCACCACATGATAGCCGCTGTGGAAGAGGTCCGGATAACGGAAGCCGGTCTGCTCGCTGGCCGTGCAGTCCACGAAAATGGGATTTTCCAGGTTCAGGGAGCACAGCGCATCGATGAAGGACCCGGCGCTGCCGTGGCTCAGGAGGCTCTCCGGAGAGTCTATGCCTTCTGTGTCTATGAAGTATTTCTTGCTGTTGGCCAGGCCGCAGATACGCAGCTCCTTGCCGGTCCTTTGCGCAATGACGGAGGCCTGGGCGCGCAGCATCTCCACCAGGGTCCTGCCCACGCGGCCATAGCCGGCGATGAATACCGGTACCACCTCGCGGGAAGTCTTGTCAAAGAAGACATGGTGGATGGCGCGGATGGCCTCGTCGGCCCGGTCGGAGGGCACAATCACGGAGATGTTCCTTTCCGACGAGCCCTGCGCCGTGGCGCGGACGGGGATGCCGTGGCGGCCCAGGGCGGCCAGCATCTGCCCGGTGGCGCCACTGTGGCCCAGGATGTCGTCGCCAATCACGCAGACGATGGAATAGCCCGTCTCCACCTTGAGCGGGTTCAGTTTTCCCAGGGAAATCTCGTAGGCGAAGCAGCTGTCGGCCGCCTGGCGGGCCTTCTGGGCATCGGCCTGTGCAATGGCGATGCACATGGAGTGTACGGACGAAGCCTGGGTGATGAGGATGATGTTGATTCCCTTGCGGTAGAGGGCGTCGAAGAGACGGGCGCTGAAACCGGGCACGCCCACCATGCCGCTGCCTTCCAGGGAGATGAGGGCGATGCCTTCAGAATGGGCCAGGCCGATTACGCCGCCGTCGGCCTGCGGGGGATTCTTCTCCACCAGCGTGCCGGGGTTCTCCGGGCAGAAGGTGTCTTTTACGTAGATGGGAATTCCCTCGGCCACAACGGGTTGGATGGTGGGCGGGTAAATGACCTTGGCACCGAAGTGGGAGAGTTCCTGCGCGGCGCGGTAAGAGATATGGGGAATGGTACGGGCCGACGGGGCCACCTTGGGGTTGGCCGTCATGATGCCGGGCACGTCGGTCCAGATTTCTTCGCGGCGGGCGTGGATGCCCACGGCGAAGAGGGAGGCGGTATAGTCGGAGCCGCCGCGGCCCAGCGTGGCGGGACGGCCGTCCTGGTCGCAGGCGATGAAGCCGGGCACGATGAAAAGCTGCGTGCGGGGATGGCTCCCTATGGCATCCTGCACCCGTTTGTAGGTGACGGCGGTATCTACGCTGCCGCCGTGGAGCGTGACAATCTCGCGGGCGTCTATCCACTGGCAGGTGATGCCCAAGGACTGGAATTTGTCGGCCAGGATGCGGGTAGAGAAAAGTTCTCCGAAGCTCTGCACGGCGCTCAGGCTGGTGGGGGAGAGCTCTCCCAGCAGGCGCACCCCTTCCAGGATGCTGGAAAGCTGGTCAAAGTGTCCGTCCACCGTTTCCTGCGTCTTTTCCTGGCAGCTGGCGGGAAGCAGCTCCCGGATAATCTGGTGATGCCTTTCCTGCAGGGCCCCCAGCCGCGTTTCAAAACTGACTTCCCGGGCGGCGGCCAGCCTGCCCAGGGCGATGAGCTCGTCCGTGCAGCCGCTGATGGCGGAACTCACCACGATGGTGCGGTCTGTTTCCAGGGCCTTGCGGACAATCTGGATCACTTGGAGCATGGCGTCGGCGCTGGCGACGGAACTGCCTCCGAATTTGAGAACTTGCATAGCTAAGGGAAGTTACAGGATTAAGGCCGACAGTTTGGCGATTTCCAGGAGGAAACCGTCGTGCCCGAAGTCGGAGCTGATTTCGATGAAGCGGGCGTCCGGAATCCAGGATGCCCACTGCCGCCCTTCGTGGGGCGGGAAGATGAGGTCTGTATCCACGGAAAGCACGGTGCAGGGAGCCTGGATGGTGCGCAGGGCTGCCTGCACGCCGCCGCGGCCGCGCCCCACATTGTGGCTGTCCAGGGCGTTGCAGAGGGTGAAATAGGAATAGGCGTCAAAGCCGCGGCGGACCAGTTTTTCTCCCTGGTACCGCTCGTAGGAGGCCACGCGTCCGGCAAAGAGGGTGTCGGGGTCTTCTTCTTTCTGGGTGAGCTGGTATCCCTGGAAGCAGCGGTAGCTGATAAGGGCCTGCGCCCGGGCGCATTTGAGGCCTTCCCGTCCGCCGTCCAGGCTGCGGGCTTCGCGGAAGGTGGGATCGGCCTCCAGGGCCATCCGCTGGGCTTCCACCGTGGCGCCCAGGAAGGGAGAGATGCGGGGAGCGGTGCACAGGAAAAGACACCGTCCGAAGCGTTCCGGTTCCATGACGGCCCATTCGATGGCGTTGAAACCGCCGTTGGAAGCGCCGATCAGCAGGTCTATCTTCTCTATCCCCAGGTGCTTGCGGACGGCGATGAAAGCGTTCACACTGTCCCGGATGGTGACCATGGGGAAGTCCAGCAGCCAGGGTTTCCCCGTGGCGGGGTTGGTGCTGGCGGGGCCCTCGGAGCCGTAGGCGCTTCCCAGCATGTTCACGCAAATCACATGATCTTTGCTGCTGTCTATGCACAGGCCAGGGCCCACCATTTCCGGCCACCAGTCCTCGGGGTTGCTGTTGGCGGTGAGGGCATGGCAAATCCAGATGGTGCGGCCGCAGCGGCCTTCGCTTTCATGGAATACAATGCGGGCGCCTTGCAGGATGCCTCCTCCTTCAAGGGGAAGGTCTATGGTAAGCTGGTGTTTGATCATCGGCGGGCGACGTTCAGGGCTTGCTCAATATCTTCGATAATGTCTTCGGGGGCTTCCAGGCCGATACTGAGCCGAATCAGGTCCGGGGCAATCCCCGCGGCCCGCAGCTGCTCGTCCGAGAGCTGGCGGTGGGTATGGGAAGCCGGGTGCAGCACGCAGGTATGGCAGTCGGCCACATGGGTTTCGATGGTAATGAGTTTCAGGGCATCCAGGAAGCGGTTGTCGAAGTCTCGGCCGCCCTTGAGGCCGAAGGCCATGACGCCGCTGCAGCCGTCCGGGAGGTATTTCTTGACCAGCGGGTTGTCGCTGAGGCCGGGGTAATGCACCCAGGCCACCTCCGGGCAGGCCTGGAGCCAGCGGGCCACCTGGAGGGCGCTTTCGCTGTGGCGCCTTATCCGCAGGTGGAGGGTTTGCAGGCCCAGGTGCAGGTAGAAGGCGTTCTGGGGGCTCTGCATGGAGCCCAGGTCCCGCATCAGGTGGGTGGTTGCCTTGAGAATATAGGCGCTCTTTCCGAAGGCCTTGGTATAGGTGAGGCCGTGGTAGGATTCATCCGGTGCGGTGAGGCCGGGGAAGCGCTCGGGATAGCGGTCCCAGGGGAAGTTGCCGCTGTCCACCAGGGCGCCGCCCACGCTCACGCCGTGGCCGTCGATGTATTTGGTGGTGGAGTGGGTCACGATGTCGGCCCCCCATTCGAAGGGACGGCAGAGGATGGGGGTGGGGAAGGTGTTGTCGACGATAAGGGGAAGGCCGTTTTTATGGGCCACGCCTGCCCAGCGCTCGATGTCAAAGACTTCCACGCCGGGGTTGGAGAGGGTTTCCCCGAAGATGAGCTTGGTGTTGGGCCGGATGGCGGCTTCAATCTCCGCGTCGGTGGCGTCGGCCTTGAGGAAGGTGATGTCGATGCCCAGTTTGGGCAGGGTGACGCCCAGCAGGTTGAAGGTGCCGCCGTAGATGTTGTTGGCGGCGATGATGTGGTCTCCGGCACCGGCTATGTTGATGACGGCAAAGAGGTTGGCGGCCTGGCCGGAAGAGGTGAGGATGGCGCCTACGCCGCCTTCCAGGGCATTGATTTGGGCGGCTGTTTGGTCCACCGTGGGGTTCTGGAGGCGGGAGTAGAAGTAGCCGGTGTCCTGGAGGTCGAACAGGCGGGCCATCTGGTCGGAGGTTTCGTACTTGAAGGTGGTGCTTTGGATGATGGGAATCTGCCGGGGTTCACCTTTCCCGGGCTTGTAGCCTGCGTGGACGCAGAGGGTGTCAAGTTTTGCCATTTTATATACTGGTTTCTGGCGGCTATTTGATGAGATACTCGGTGGAGATGCCCACGGTCTCTTTCAGGACCATGCGGGTGAGTTTTCCGCTCTTGTCATAGTCCAGTTCCATGCCGGAATAGGCCTTGGGGAGGGGACTGCGCATCTTCAGGACCACATGCTTGCCACCGGCCTTGCCGGCGCTCACGTTGCACTCCGCATCCATCTCATTGGCAATGTCTTCATACTTTCCGGCCATGGAATAAAGGATGGCGTTGCGCTGGGCCCGCACCGTCTTGTTGTTTTCCGTGTTCACGTCCAAGCTCACCCCGCGCATGTCCATGCGCAGATTGGAACCGTCAATGATGAAATAGTCCCCTTCCGGCTTGGTGTACATCATGGCCAGCTGGTCCGGGGCGGTATAGGTAATGTCCCCTTCGCTTTTGATTACCTTCCCGGACAGGAGGGTTTTGGCTTGGGTAAACTGTCCTTCAAAATCCTGGGCGCCGGCCCCGAATGCCAGGGCCATGAGCGCCAAACTAACAAGAATCTTTTTCATAGCGATGTCAGTACTTTTCAAATATCATGCAAAAGTAGCGACAATTTGTCAGTTTGCCAAACTGGCGCAATTATTGTAAATTTGGCCGATAAAACATTCCTATGCAATTACAAGTTTCCGAGGACCTTAACCTCGTTATCAAATACGCACGTGAAGAGGCCATGCGCACGGGCAGTTACGGGATAGGCCCAGACCATCTTTTCCTGGGCATCATCCGCCAGGAGGAGAATGCCGCTTTCCGTGCCCTCCAGAGCCTGGGCGTGGAACCGGCCGATTTGAAAACCTTCATCGACCAGCGCATCTTCACCGGGGAAACCCTGCCCTACGAGCAGCTGGACCACATCGCTTTCTCCCGCCAGGCGCAGAATGTCCTGAGCATCACCGTGATGGAGGCCTCCCGCCTCAAAAGCCCCCTGGCACAGCCCCAGCACCTGCTGCTGGCCCTCTGCCGCACCACGGAGAGCTACGGGCAGGTGTATTTGCGCAGCCACGGCATAGACTACGGACGCCTGCTGGCCTATATGGAAGACGAGGGCCTTCTGCGGCCCAAGGAGGAGGCCCGCGAGCAGCAGCCTTCCCAAGGACCGGAGGAAGAGCCGGAAGAGAAGAAGCTGGATATCGAGGAGTTCGCTTACGACCTCACCCGCGCCGCCCGCGAGGGCAAGCTGGACCCGGTGGTGGGCCGCGACAGCGAGATTTCCCGCGTGATAGAGATTCTGGGCCGACGGAAGAAGAACAATCCCATGCTCATCGGAGAGCCGGGGGTGGGAAAATCGGCCATTGTGGAGGGGATTGCCCAGCGGATTGCCTCCGGGGACATATCGGCCGCCCTGGCCAAAAAGCGCATCCTCTCCTTGGACATTGCCTCCGTGGTGGCCGGTACCAAATACCGTGGAGACTTTGAAAAGCGGCTCAAGTCCATCATCAAGGAGGCCAGCGAGAATCCGGACCTGGTCCTGTTCATAGACGAGTTCCATACCATCGTGGGAGCCGGCGGGGCCTCCGGCAGTCTGGATGCCGCCAACATGCTTAAACCCGCCCTGGCCCGCGGAGAGTTCCAGTGCATTGGCGCCACCACCCTGGATGAATTCACCAAGATAGTGGAAAAAGACGGGGCCCTGGACCGCCGTTTCCAGAAAATTGTTGTGGAACCCACCGGCGTGGCGGAATCCATTGAGATTCTGCGCCGGCTCAAACCCAAATATGAGGAGTTCCACGGCATTACTTATACGGACGAGGCCGTCGAGCAGGCCGTCCGCCTCACAGACCGCTATGTGACGGACAAATCCTTGCCGGACAAGGCCATTGATGCCCTGGACGAGGCCGGTTCCATGGTGCGTCAGGCCCTCCTGAGGCGCAAGGGAAGCGAGAAGGTGGTGGGCGGCGAGGATATTGCCACGGTAGTGTCCAAGATGACGGGCATTCCCGTGAACAAAGTGGTCGAAAGCGAGGGAAACCGTATCGTGAAGATGCGCGGTAGGCTCCGCGGCCGCATCATCGGCCAGGACGACGCCATCGAAACGGTGGTGCGGGCCATCCAGCGCAACCGGGCCGGTCTCAAGGACCCCAACCGCCCCATCGGCACCTTCCTTTTCTTCGGACCCACCGGCGTGGGCAAAACCCAGCTGGCGCGTTCGCTGGCGGAGTATCTGTTTGACAGTGAGGAGAATCTCATCCGCATAGACATGAGCGAGTACATGGAGAAGTTCAGTGTTTCCCGGCTTATTGGTGCGCCTCCCGGCTATGTGGGCTATGAAGAAGGCGGCCAGTTGAGCGAGCGGGTACGCCGCAAGCCCTATGCCGTAGTGCTCCTGGACGAGATTGAGAAAGCCCATCCGGACATCTTCAACCTGCTGCTGCAGGTGATGGACGAAGGCCGGCTCACGGACTCCAACGGCCGCACGGTGGACTTCAAGAACACCATCGTCATCATGACTTCCAACGTGGGCAGTCGCGAGGTGCAGGAATACGGTAGCGGAATCGGCTTTGCCACCGCCGGGAAGAATGTGGAGGTGGACCGCAGGGGCGTGGTGGAAAAAGCCGTGAAGAAGGCCTTCCCGCCGGAATTCATCAACCGCGTGGACGAGCAGGTGTACTTCAATTCCCTCACCAGGGAGAATATCGAGGACATCATAGACATTGAACTGAAGGACCTCCGCGCCCGGGCCCTGGATGCCGGTTACAAACTCACCATTACCCCTGCGGCCAAGCGCCTGGTGGCCGATGCCGGCTACGACCCCGCCTACGGCGCCCGTCCGCTCCGCCGGGCCGTGATGCGCTATGTGGAGGACCCCGTGTCGGAGTTCATTATCTCCGACCGGATTATGACGTCCAGGAAAAAGGCCGATGCCGCTCTGCGCACCCTCCGCGTGGGTTTGTCTCCGGACAAAGAATCCACCGTGGTTGAATTAAGGGATTAAAGGGCGAGTGCGTCTTCCATTTCCAGGTCAAGGTCTGCGACCAAATCCTGGAGGGCTTTGAAAGAAGTGCTGGAGGAAATCATGTTTCCCAGGGTGTTGATGTTGTACTCAGTGTTTCTCATATCGCTTGCATTTTGTTTTCTGATGCAAAGGTAGGCTTAGCTTGCGCCAAACCACGGCGCAAGCTAAGATTTTTTTTATTCGGCAAAAAGCCTTATCTTTGTATGTTTATAAGGAATAAAGAAAAGAATGGATAATAACGAGCAGAAGAATCCGCTCGAGGAGCCCCAGGAGACGGGGTACATCGAGCAAGTGGAGATAGACCACGAAATGCGCACGGCCTACATAGACTATTCTATGTCGGTCATCGTTTCCCGTGCCCTTCCAGATGCCCGTGACGGCCTCAAGCCCGTCCAGCGCCGCGTCCTGTTCGGCATGGACAATATGGGCCTTTCCTTCGGCGGCCAAACCAAGAAGAGCGCCCGTATCGTGGGTGAGGTGATGGGTAAGTACCACCCGCACGGAGACTCCAGCGTATATGACGCCATGGTGCGCCTGGGCCAGGAATGGAACCAGCGCTACCCGCTGGTGAAGGGCCAGGGCAACTTCGGGTCGGTGGACGGAGACTCCCCGGCCGCCATGCGTTACACGGAAGCCAAGCTCCAGAAGATGGCCGAGGACGTTCTCGGAGACATGGACAAGGACACCGTGGACATGACCCTCAATTTTGACGACACCCTGCAGGAACCCACCGTGGTTCCCACCAAGGCCCCGCTGCTGCTGCTGAACGGCGCCTCCGGCATTGCCGTGGGCATGGCCACCAACATGGCTCCCCACAACCTGGGAGAGTGCTGTGACGCCATCTGCGCCTACATAGACAATCCGGCAATCACTACGGATGAGCTTATGCAGTACATCAAGGGTCCGGATTTCCCTACCGGCGGCATCGTGATGGGCAAGGGCGGCATCAAAGAGGCCTATGAGACCGGCCGCGGCCGCGTGGTGATTCGTTCCAAGACGGAGATTGAAGTGGACGAAAAGGGCCGTGAAACCATCGTGGTTACGGAAATCCCCTATATGGTGAACAAACGCGAGATGATTGAGAAGATTGCCCAGCTCTCCGACGAGAAGAAGGTGGAGGGCATCTCCTACATCAACGACGAAAGCTCCCGCGGAGAAACCCGCGTGGTGATTCGCCTCAAGCAGGGAACCAATTCCGGCGTGGTCCTGAACCTCCTGTTCAAGTACAGCCCCCTGCAGAGCAGCTTCTCCTTCAACAACGTGGCCCTGGTGAAGGGACGTCCCCGCACCCTCAGCCTCAAGGAAATCATCAAGGAGTTCGTGGACTTCCGCCACGAGGTGGTGGTGCGCCGCACCAAGTTCGAGCTGGACAAGGCCCTCAAACGCGCCCATATCCTGGAAGGCCTCCTGAAGGCCATGGACATCATAGACGAGATTGTCCACATCATCCGTTACGAGGCCAAGAGTATTGACGAGGCCCGCGAGATTCTGGTCCAGCGTTACGACTTCTCCGAGGCGCAGGCTGCCGCCATCGTGGAAATGCGTCTGCGTCAGCTGGTCGGCTTGGAGCGTGAGAAGCTCCGTGCGGAATACGACGAGCTCATGAAGTTCATCGAGCGTTGCAACCAGATTCTGGGTTCCGTAGAGGAGCAGTTCGGCGTCATCAAGGCCGAAACGCAGGATCTCAAGGCCCGGTACGCAGACCCCCGCCGCACGGAGATTACCCTGGCCGACGACGAGTTCAACCCCGAAGACTTCTATGCCGATGAAGACCAGGTGATTACCATCAGCCACCTGGGCTATATCAAGCGCACCCCGCTCACGGAATTCCGCACCCAGAACCGCGGCGGCGTGGGCATGAAGGGAAGCGCCACCCGTGACGAAGACTTCATCGAGCATATCTATATCGCCAATACGCACAGCACGCTGCTCCTGTTCACGCAGAAGGGTCGATGCTACTGGCTCAAGGTCTATGAGGTTCCGGAAGGCAATCGCACCTCCAAGGGCCGCGCCATCCAGAACATCCTCATGATAGAACCGGACGACACCGTCCGCGCCTATGTGAATGTGAAGACCCTCAAGGACGAAGACTTCATCAACAACAACTACATCATGATGGTAACCCGGAAGGGTATTGTGAAGAAGACTTCCCTGGAGGCCTATTCCCGTCCCCGTACCAACGGCGTGAACGCCATCAACATCCGCGAAGACGACGAACTGCTGGAGGCCATCCTCACCAACGGCCGCTGCAACGTGATGATTGCCGCCCATGGCGGAAAGTGCGTAAGATTCGATGAATCAGAGGCCCGGCCCCTGGGCAGAACGTCTACGGGTGTTCGTGGCATCAATCTTGATGAAGGGGATTATGTAGTGGGTGTCGTATGCCAGGATCCCCAGGCAGAGGACGTAGAAAAGCACCAGGTGCTGGCCGTCTCCGAAAATGGTTACGGCAAACGTTCAGACCCCATGGACTACCGTCAGACCTCCCGTGGCGCCAAGGGTGTGAGAACCTTGAATATCACGGAGAAAACGGGCAGCCTGGTGGCCATCAAGAATGTCACCGATGAAGATGACCTGATGATCATCTGCCGCTCCGGAATGACGATCCGTATGCCTGTCAACACCATCCGTGTTGCCGGACGTGCTACTCAGGGCGTCAAGCTCATCAACATCAGGGAAGGAGACTCCATCGCCGCCATCTCCGTGGTCGCCCACAGCGAGGAAGAGGAGAGCCAGGCCGCTGAAGGTTCTGCAGTAGAAGAATAATCAATTATTAATACACTATGAAAAAGTTATTTATCATTCTTGCGCTGGCCGGCTCGCTGCAGGCTGCGTTTGCACAGAAACCCGCTGCTGACATGCAGAAGAATGTGGACAAGGCCCTTGCCGCCACCCAGGATGCCAAGAAGGCTGCCAAGCCCGGCACCTGGATTAAGTTGGGCGAGGCCTACATGGCTGCCTATAACAACCCGCTCGTGAACATCACTCCGGGTATAGACAAGGCCACTTTCTCCATGATGAACAAGGAGAAGGACGCTCCCGTGTCCCAGGTACAGGTAGAGGGAAAGAACTATGAGAAAGTTCAGCTCTCCGCCGTAGACGTTTACTTCAACGAGGCCGGCATGCTGGTGATTGCCGACGTAACCGCCCCCTCCGTTGAGGGAGACCTCCTGGGAGAGGCCGCCAAGGCTTACGTCAAGGCTTTCGAGCTGGGTGAAAAGGCCGAAAAGGTGGACCCCAAGCTGCAGGAGATTGTGAACCGTTATTATGAGGATGCCTACAATGCCTATCAGCTGGGCAACATGGCCAAGGCCAGCAAACTCTTCAAGGGCGCTGCAGATATCTCCATGACCGCCCCCTGCACCGTTCCCAATTACGACGCCGCCTACAACGCCGCCTTCACGGCATCGGCCTCCCAGGATTACAAAACGGCCGAGGAGTACTTCAACAAGTGCCTGGCCAACGGTTATACCTCCGAGGGCAACATCTTCGCCAACCTGTCCCAGTGCAGCCTGGCCCAGGCCGATACCCTGGCCGCCAAGAACTACCTGGCCACCGGTCTTACCCAGTTCCCCGACAACGAGGCCATCCTCACCAGCCTGATCAACCTCTATCTCCAGACCAACGAGAATCCCGAGAAGATTGTAGACCTGCTGGACGAGGCCAAGAAGGTGATGCCCAATAACCCGTCCCTCTACTATGTGGAAGGCAATATTTACACGGGCGTAAAGAATTACGACAAGGCCAATGCCGCTTACCAGAAGGCCCTGGAGGTGGAGCCCAACTACGACTTCGCTTACTATGGAATGGGCAACGTGGCCCTGAAGAAGGCCGAAGACCTGATTGCCGAGCGTGACGCCCTGGATGTGCGCGAGTGGAAGAAGTACGACGAGCTCAACGAGCAGGTGACCAAGGTGTACGAAGGCGCCGTGGAGCCCTTCGAGAAGTGCTATGAGGTTAGCCAGAATCCTGCTGTGAAGGCTTCTGCCGCAGACTTCCTCAAGCGTCTCACCTTCACCCTCCGCAACGTGGATCCCAAATACCAGGAAGCTTACAACAAGTGGGACAAGATTGTGTCTGAACTCCAGTAAGCCTTACTCCTGAGAATTTTCGTTTGTCCGGGTCTTTTCGAAGGCCCGGACAATTTTTGTGACCAAGGGGTGGCGTACGATGTCCTGGGTGGAGAAACGGATGGTGGCGATGCCCTTGATGCCTTCCAGAAGGGCTATCCCGGCCAGGAGGCCGGAGTCTTCCCGGCGGGGAAGGTCTATCTGCGTAGCGTCTCCGGTCACGATGAACTTGGCGCTGGAGCCCATGCGGGTGAGGAACATCTTGAGCTGCCCCAGATTGGTGTTCTGGGCCTCGTCCAGGATAACGCAGGCCTTGTCCAAGGTGCGGCCGCGCATGTAGGCCAGCGGGGCTATCTGGATGGTGCCGTCGGCCATGAACTCCTGCAGGCGCTTGGAGGGAATCATGTCCGAGAGGGCATCGTACAGGGGCTGCAGATACGGGTCCAGCTTGTCCTTGAGGTCTCCGGGCAGGAAGCCCAGGCGCTCGCCGGCTTCCACTGCGGGGCGGGTGAGGATGATGCGCTTGATTTCCCGGTTCTTGAGGGCACGCACGGCCAAGGCTATGGCCATATAGGTTTTGCCGGTGCCGGCCGGGCCGATGGCAAAGATGAGGTCGTTCTCAAAATAGGCCTTGATGAGGTCCTGTTGGGTCTTGTTACGGGCGCGGATGGGTTTGCCGTCTGTCCCGTGCACGATGATGGCGTCGGCCGTGGGACGGGGAGAATCGGCCCCTCCCGCGAAGATGTCCTCCACATCGTAGGCGGTGAGGTTCATCTTGTGATGACGGCGGTCTATGAGCTCCGAAAAGCGGATGTTGAACTCCGCGATGTCGCTCTCCCGGCCTTCCAGGATGAGTTCGTTGCCCCGCGCCACCACCTTGAGGTGGGGGAAATAGGAGCAGAATTCCGTAAGGATTTTGTTGCCCACGCCATAGATTTCTATGGGATCGATGGCTTCCAGCGTGATGGTTTTCTTCATACGGACGCAAATATACCACTTTAATTTGGCATTATTTTGGAAAAAAGCGTATTTTTGTAAGTTAAGGAGGATTAGATTATGAAAAAGAGCCTCATCATGGTATTGGCACTCTCCGTTCTGGCGGTGAGCAGCTGTGATTTTGTCCGCACCCTGGCGGGTAGGCCCACCCAGGCCCGGCTGGACCAGATGCGTGCAGAGCGCAACCGGTTGGAGGAAGCCCGTCACCAGGCCGTCCTGGACTCCATGGCCCAGGTAGAAAAGCAAATGGCCGATTCCCTGGAAGCCCTGGAGAAGCACTTGCTGGACTCCCTCACGCAGTCTCAGGGTACGGTACTCAACCCTTCCAAGCTGGGAGGGCTGTATACCACCAAGCTGGAGAGCAAGTACTATATCGTGGTGGGTGCATTCCGCACCCGCTCCAATGCGGAGAACAAGCTGAAATCCTGTAATGCAGCCGGTTACACGGCCACCATCGTGAGTTTCCGGAACGGCCTTCTGGCTGTAGCCATCTGCCCGTCCAACAGCCTGGACGAGACGCTGCGCAAACTCAAGGAGATTCGCGGAACCGAGGTTTGCCCGCAAGACGGTTGGATTCTGATTAATTCGTAATGAAAAGGTTTTTCCTCACCTGCGCTGCCATGCTCTTGCTGGTACCGGGCCTTCATGCCCAGTACCGGAACGCCCTGCAAGATTTGGATGACTCCGAGACCGTCAGGGCCCTGAAGGAGCATGTGGCCACCTTGAGCGCCGCCCAGCTGGAAGGACGCAAAGCCGGAAGCGAGGGGGAGCGGATGGCGGCCGATTATCTGGAAACCAAGCTCAAGGAATACGGCATAGACATTCTCTCCACCGGCAGGGAGTTCGGTGTGGCTGCCACCCCCGATACCCTTCATTCCCTTAATGTAATGGGGCTGCTGGAAGGATGGGACAAGGCCCTGAACCAGCACTATATAGTGATTGGCGCCCGGATGGACAATCTGGGAATGGATACGCTCACGGTGAATGGGGAGGCTACACGCCGCATTTACTACGGAGCCAATTCCAACGCCTCCGGCATGGCCATGCTGCTGGAACTGGCCCAGAAGCTTTCCTATTCCCGCACGCTCCTCAGAAGGAGTGTCATTTTCGTGGGATTCGGGGCTTCGCACGAGTCTTTCGCTGGCTCCTGGTATTTCCTCAACCGCGTTTTTGAGAAAGACGCGGACAAGATTGACGCCATGGTGGATTTGGATGTGCTGGGCGGCGGGGCCCACAAGCTGTCGGCCTTTACATCGGCCAATGAAGACCTCAATACCATCATGCACGCCCTTGAGGGAGAGCTGCTGCCCGTTCAGGCGGAGCTGGCCTCTGCCCAGCCCTATCCCTCGGACAACATCGTCTTTTACGACCGGGAGATTCCCTCCGTCCTTTTCACCACCGGTTCCTTCCCGGAATACGGAACGGGAAAGGATGCGTATGACATCATAGACTTTGAAGGCATGGAAGCCTCCCTGGAGTATATCTACAGCTATGTGCAGCGCCTTTGCAACGGGCAGAAACCCCTCTTCCGGAACGATTCCGTGGTGAAAGAGCCCGTCCCGGCAGACGTGTACGCCTATTCCGACGTGGAGGTGAAGCCCATGTTCCTGAACTCCCCGGACCCCCGTACCTTCATGGAGCGCTGGGTGTACCAGTATGTGAAATACCCCAAGTATGCCCAGGAGAACGGTATCCAGGGCCGTGTGCTGGTCACGTTCGTGGTGAATGAGAAAGGGGAGGTGAAGGACGTGAAGATAACCCGCGGCATCCATTCCTCCTTGGATGACGAGGCCCTGAGGGTGGTGTCCGCTTCGCCCAAGTGGCGTCCCGGCCGTCACCGCGGAAAGAAGGTGAAAACGGCCATGACCATAGCGGTAGACTTTAAACTGGACAAGAAAAAAGGTTCCTTCGGAATCAACGGTATAAAAATCAACTGATGGATTATAACTTCTTAGAAATCGAAAAGAGATGGCAGGCCTGGTGGGCCGCCAACAAGACGTACAAGGCGGAGGTGGATTCTGCCAAGCCCAAGTATTATGTGCTGGACATGTTCCCGTACCCCAGCGGCGCGGGCCTGCATGTGGGGCATCCGCTGGGCTATATTGCCAGCGACATCTTCGCACGCTACAAACGCCTGAAGGGCTTCAACGTGCTGCACCCCATGGGATATGACGCCTTCGGCCTTCCGGCCGAGCAGTATGCCATCCAGACCGGCCAGCATCCGGAAAAGACCACCCACGACAATGTGGCGCGTTACCGCACCCAACTGGACCGGATTGGTTTCTCTTTCGATTGGGACCGCGAATTCCGCACCTCGGACCCCGACTATTACAAGTGGACCCAGTGGGCCTTCCTGAAGATGTTCGGCTCCTGGTACGACAACAGCCTCCAGAAGGCCCGTCCCATCGAAGACCTGATTAAGGCCTTCGAGGAGGGCGGTTCCGAGGCCGTGAACGCCGCCTGCAGCGAAGGAAAAGCCTTTACATCGGCCCAATGGATGGCCTTCTCAGATAAGGAAAAGGCCGATGCCCTGATGCGCTACCGCCTGGCCTACCTGGGGGAGAGTACCGTGAACTGGTGCCCCGCCCTGGGCACCGTACTGGCCAACGACGAGGTGAAGGATGGCTATTCGGAGCGCGGCGGCCACCCGGTGTTCCAGAAGAAAATGACCCAGTGGCAGCTTCGGGTGAGCGCCTATGCCGGCCGTCTGCTGGACGGGCTGGAGAAGCTGGACTGGACAGACTCCCTCAAGGAGATGCAGCGCAACTGGATAGGCCGCAGCGAGGGAGCGGAAATGGTGTTCCCGGTAGAATGTGACGACAGGAAGTACGATGTCACCATCTTCACCACCCGGGCCGATACCATCTTTGGCGTAACCTTCATGGTGCTGGCTCCGGAGAGCGAGTGGGTGGCCCTTCTCACCTCGGCCTCGCAGAAGGCGGAAGTGGAAGCCTATCTGGAACAGGTGAAGAAGAAGACCGAGCGCGAAAGGATGGCCGGAAAGGCCGTCACGGGCGTTTTCTCGGGTGCTTACGGCATCAACCCCGTGACCGGGGAGAAGGTGCCGGTGTGGATTTCCGAATATGTGCTGGCCGGCTACGGAACGGGCGCCATCATGGCCGTTCCCGCCCACGACAGCCGAGACTATGCCTTTGCCAAGAAATTCGGCCTCCCCATTGTTCCCGTCATCGAAGGGGCCGATGTGAGCGAGGAAAGCGTGGACGCCAAAGAGGGCATCATGTGCAACAGCGGCTTTCTCAACGGCCTTCCCGTGGGCAAGGCCATTCCCGCCGCCATCGACTATGTGGAGAAAAACGGGATTGGACGGCGGAAGGTGAACTACCGTATCCGCGACGCCATCTTCTCCCGCCAGCGCTACTGGGGAGAGCCTTTCCCCATCTATTACAAGGACGGCATCGCTACGCCCGTTCCCTTCAAGGACCTGCCCCTCACGCTGCCGGAGATAGACCAGTACAAGCCCACCGAGGACGGACAGCCGCCGCTGGCCCGCGCCAAGGACTGGACCTACAAGGGCTATCCGCTGGAAAAGAGCACCATGCCCGGATTCGCCGGTTCCAGCGCCTACTACCTTCGCTACATGGATCCGCACAACTCCGAGTGTCTGGTTTCCAGAAAGGCCGATGAATACTGGCGCAACGTAGACCTCTATGTGGGCGGTACGGAGCATGCCACCGGCCACCTGATTTACAGCCGTTTCTGGAACAAATTCCTGTTCGACCTGGGCTATGTGTGCGAAGACGAACCCTTCCGCAAGCTTATCAACCAGGGCATGATTCAGGGCCGTTCCAACTTCGTGTATATGATTCCCGGCACCAACAAGTTCGTATCGGCCGGTCTGAAAGACCAGTATGAGACCATTCCGGTGCATGTGGATGTGAACATCGTGTATAACGACCGTCTGGACCTGGAGGCCTTCCGCGCCTGGCGGCCGGACTACAAGGATGCGGAGTTTGTGCTGGAAGACGGCGAGTACATCTGTGGTTGGGCCATCGAGAAGATGTCCAAGAGCATGTACAACGTGGTGAATCCGGACAAGATTTGCGATACCTACGGGGCCGATACGCTCCGCCTCTACGAGATGTTCCTGGGCCCCATCGAGCAGGCCAAGCCCTGGGATACCAAGGGCATCGACGGCGTGAACCGCTTCCTGAAGAAGTTCTGGCGCCTGTTCTGGGACCGCGATAAGTGGCTGGTGACAGACGAGCAGCCCACGAAGGAGGAGCTCAAGGCCCTGCACAAGCTCATCGGCAAGGAGCAGGAGGACATCGAGCACTTCTCCTACAATACCACCATATCGGCCTTCATGATTGCCCTTAACGAGCTGGGTAACTGCTCCAAGCGGGCCATTCTGGAGCCCCTGACCATCCTACTGAGCCCCTTTGCCCCGCATGTGACGGAGGAACTGTGGCACCAGCTGGGGCACGAGGACTCCGTGGTCTATGCTTCTTTCCCGGAATATAAGGAAGAGCTGGCGGCAGACAACGTGGTCAACTATCCCGTCTCCTTCAACGGGAAGACGCGCTTTTTCCTGGAGGCGCCGGCATCGGCCGCTCCGGCCGAGGTGGAGGCCCTGGTGCGCGGTCATGAGAAGACGCCCCAGTATGTGGGAGACATGGCCATCGCCAAGGTGATTGTGGTGCCCGGACGTATCGTAAACGTGGTTTTGAAGAAATAAAGATGACTAAGAAGAAGTTCCTCATCGGCGTTTTCGACTACATCGTCATTACGGTGGGCGTGGTGCTCTTCGTGATGGCCTGGCAGTCTTTCCTGCTTCCCAACAACATGATTGACGGCGGCCTTACGGGTGCATCGGCCCTGCTCTCGATGGTGACGGGCGTGTCGGTGGACATCTGGTACTTCGGCATCAATGTGTTGCTGCTGGTGCTGGCCTGGTTCATCCTGGGGCAGGGCTTCGGCATCAAGACCATCTATGCCATCGTGCTTTCCACCCTGCTGTTCCGCGTGCTGGGAGACGAGAGCATGCGCTGCCTGTGGTCGGTGGAAGGGGAGGTGCTGTATGTGGGAGACGGAATCTTGGTGCCCATCATCGGCGGTCTGCTGGAGGCCGTGGGCCTGGCCCTTATCATCATGCGGGGCGGCTCCACCGGAGGAACAGACATCCTGGCCCTCATCGTGAACAAGTTCTGGCCCATCTCCATCGGCCGCTTTTACCTTTTTGCCGATTTCGTGGTCATCACCCTCCTTATCTTCGTGCCGGGCCACAGCTTTACGGACGTGGTATATGGTTATATTACCATGGGTGTCTGTGCCTATGTGCTGGACCTGATTATGCTGGGCAAGGATTCCACCGTGCAGGTGATTATCTTCTCTGAACACATTGCCCGGATCGGCAATTACATCACCGGCACCATGGAACGCGGCGTGACGGCCCTCAAGGCCGTTGGCTGGTATACCCAGGAAGACCGCCAGGTGCTCATGGTGATGCTTCGCAAAAACGAGCTTCCGCAGCTGGTGAAGGCCGTGAAAGATATTGACGCCAAGGCGTTTGTCACTGTTGTTCCGGCCAATAATGTGTATGGCGAGGGCTTTGACGAGATGAAAACCGGTATTGTCCGAAAAAAGAAGAAATAGAATATGCCTATCCTTCAAAAATCCCTTTTTACCCATATCAAGGAGTGGCTGCTGGTCACCCTGGGCATCCTTATTTATGTTACGGGCTGGTCTATCTTCCTCATCCCCAACAACCTGATTGGCGGAGGCGTTTCCGGTATCAGCTCCATGATTCAGTATGCCACCAACGGCACCATCCAGATGGGTTACAGCTACTTCTTCCTGAACGCTGTCCTCATCATTGCCGCCATTGTCATCCTGGGCATGGGCTTCGGTGCCAAAACCATTTATGCCATCATCCTGGCCTCCGTGGCGCTGCGTTTCCTGCCGGGCCTTATTCCCGTGAGCATCATCAAGACCCTGGCCATCGACAACGGCAAGCTTCTGAGTGTGCTGATGGGCGGCATCATGGCGGGTATCGGCATCGGCATGAGCATCTCCAACGGCGGTTCCACCGGAGGGACGGACATCATCGCCCTCATTTACACCAAATACCATAACGTGTCGCCGGGCAAGGTGATTCTGTTCCTGGATTTCATAATCATCGGCTCCTCTATTTTTGTCCCGTCCTTTGTGCCGGAACTGGACCCTATGACGGGCCAGCCGGTGCTGGATGCCGCCGGGAATCCTGTCACGTTCCGGATGCCGCTGGCCGAGAAGATTACCACCATCCTGTACGGTCTCATTCTGGTGACGGTGAACAGCTATGTGCTGGACATGTATATCTCCGGTTCCCAGCAAAGCGTGCAGCTTTTCATCCTGTCCAAGGAGTATGAAAAGATTGCCGATGCCATTACCCATGACATGCACCGCGGCGTCACCGTGCTGGACGGCAAGGGCTGGTATACCAAGCAGGACACCAAGGTGCTCATGGTGATCACCCGTAAGACAGACCTCAATCTCATGCTGCGTTATATCAAGCAGCTGGATTCCAACGCTTTCCTCTCCGTGAGTTCCGTCAACGGCGTTTACGGAAAGGGATTCGATTCTATCAAGAAATAAGAGTTCTTTGAAATAGGTTACGCATCCGGCAGGCCTTTTTGGTAAGAATATGGAATTGGCACTGCTGATCTTGGTGGTTTTTTCTGCGTTGGCGGTGGTGACGGGCATTGTGCTGTATCTTCGGCTGCGCAAGAAAGACGCCCAGATTCAGGCGGTCTCCGGACCGCCTTCCCAGGCGGACACTCCGTCCGCATCTTACGAACTGGCGGCAATCGATCAATACCTGTACGACAGGTGCTGCCGATATATGACCGAGCATCGGCCCTTCCTGGTGAAGTCGTTTACCTTGCAGGACCTCTCCAACGCGGTCTATACCAACAAGTATTATCTGAGCAAAACCATCAACCGCTTCTCTGGCAAGAACTTCCGGCAGTATGTGAACTACTATCGCGTCATGTATTCGCTGGATTTGTTCCGGGACAACAAGAGCCTGCGGGTGACGGAGATGGCTTCGCTCTCCGGTTTCCATTCCACCACCTCCTTTAACCAGAGCTTCAAGCGGGTGATGGGGGAGTCTCCCAGTCACTGGTGCTCCCGAATCCGGAAAAAAGAATTGCAAAAGTATAAAAAGTAAAGCGGCGGTGCCGGATGCGTCATCCTTCTATCCCTTTCCAGGAAAGCGGAACAGGGGCAGTTACATCCACCTCGGTCTTCTTGACGGGGTGGATGAATTGTATCCGGCGGGCCAGGAGGCAGATTCCGCCGTCCGGGTTGGAACGCTTGGCCCCGTACTTGAGGTCTCCCTTGATGGGGCAGCCCATGTGGGAAAGCTGGCAGCGAATCTGGTGGTGCCGGCCGGTATAAAGCTCCACTTCCAGAAGCCGGTAGCGCTCCGTGCTTTGGATGACGGTGTATTTGAGGCGGGCTTCCTTGCCGTTTTGGGAGACATAGGATTTGTTTTGGGCCTCGTTGCGGGTGAGACAGTCCGTGAGGATGTCGCTTTCCTTTGGGGGCTCGCCGGCGGTGAGCGCCCAGTAGGTCTTGTGTATCTCTCCCTTGCGCAGCATCTCGTTCAGACGTTCCAGGGCCTTGGAGGTTTTGGCAAAGAGGACCACGCCGCTCACGGGACGGTCAAGCCGGTGGGGAACCCCCATGAACACCTGTCCGGGTTTGGCGTCCCGCTGCGCAATGAAGGCCTTGAGGGTTTCGCTCAGGGGTTCGTCTCCGGTTTTGTCTCCCTGTACAATCTCTCCCGTCCGCTTGCAGAACACCAGCAGATGGTTGTCCTCGTAGAGGATTCTTTGGGCCAGGTCCTGATACTCCCGGTCTCCTATTTCTCTGTATACGCCCATAACTGTGCAAAGGTACATTTTTTTCTTCTTAAAGTTTGCTTTTTATTAAAAAAGTAGTACCTTTGCAATCCCATTCTTCTGGATGTAGCGCAGTTGGTAGCGCACCTGGTTAGGGACCAGGAGGTCGCTGGTTCAAGTCCAGTCATCCAGACCACTGAAAATCAAGCACTTACGGAAACCCGTAAGTGCTTGATTTCTTTTAATGTTGTGAAAATGTTGTGATTTTAGATATATTTCCGCCTCATCTGCAAAGTAGGCCAGGAGGCCGGGGTCTTGCCAGAGGAGGCGGTTGATTACGCCCTGCGGCGGCGATAGACTTCGTTTTTGCCGAATTGCAGCGCCTTGGAGTAGTTCCAGGCTTCCCAGAAGTCGCCGGAATCGCCGTTCCAAGCAATTTCGAAGCATCTGTCGGCATAAGTGAGGTGGGTACAGGTTTGCTGCAGGCCGCTGTCCTCCCAGACGTATTGGAGCCGCGGATACTTGCGGACCAGGTCCTTGCAGGCGCAGAACATCGCGAAGAATCGGCCCCGAAGGGGCTTTTCCAGCACATCGCCCCATTCCGTTTCCCGCCAGTTGTTCGGCGAGGCCGTGCAGCAGTGGGCAGCTTCGGCAAGGAGCAGGAATGGTTCTTCCACCTTTCCCAGGTCCAGGAGATTTAGCGCCAGCTTCTCGTATGCACTGCTCACTTTGAGAAGGTCACTGACTTCGTGATAAGTTCCATAACGGACCTGGCCATTGATGCGGTTAAGATGTTCAATTTCTTCGCTAAGATATGCTTTGAACTGGGAAGGAATCATGCGAACCTGGCCTTTGTCGGTCCACGCAACGAGTTGATAAGATTTTGCCATAACAGTGTACAATTTAAAGGTTTGACTTACAGTACCATCGATCTTACATCGGATACTTTCTTGACGACGGCGAGATAGTCTCTGGTGATGGTCTCGCCGTCTTTTTCCACTACGTGGATGTGCGTGACATCGGAGAGGGCGGCAAGCGTCTCTGGACTGATGTTTTTCACGCGGATGCCGGAAAACAGGTCCTGCAAGAGCAGGCCCGTTCCGGAATCGTCGTAGAGGAACATGGAGAGTTTGGGGGCTTCCCCGAGAGAAGGATTGAAGATGAGCATGAGCTCACCTTCCTTGTTTTTTAAGAAGCTGTACATTTCTCACGTATTTCAAAGAACTTCACCGGCCACCCGGCCGTTCGCGTCGGGGTACAATACACCCCGGGAGTGGACCTTCGTCCGGTGTTGTTGAAATACGTGCCTGTTATGGCTTATAGAATGTTCACGTGTGCATAGAATCTGCTTCGGCTGGCAAAGTTACGCTTTAAAGACGAAAATGCAAGCGGAATCTATCAATCATTTAGTATTTTCTTTGTCTTTCCTTAACTCTGTTGCGATGGATGATGATCCGGACAATCTGCCGGAGACGGAGCAGGCAGGGAAATCTATCACCGACCAAACAAATTCTATCGGCGTGATAGATTCGGGTGCTTTCAGCGTCTATAATTCCGTAAGCGTGAAAGTATGCGGCGGCAGACCGGGCTCCGATTGCTTCGTCCCGGTCTTTTTGCTAAATTTGCAACTTATGAAAGTTGACTGTCATTGTCATATCTTGCCCGGACTGGACGACGGGGCACAGACGCTGGAGGAATCCGTTTTTCTGGCATCGAAGCTCGCGTCCTGGGGATATGAGCGGGTGGTGTGCACTTCGCACAGCTCTTTCCTTTACAGGAATACGCCTAAGACGGTGGCATCGGCCTGTGAGCTGCTCCGGAAGGAGCTCCAGGCGCGCGGGATTATGTTGGAGCTGGTGCCGTCCATGGAGTATCGGCTTATTCCAGAGACTTGGGTGGACGTGCGCGAGAACCGGTGGCTGCTGCCCTGGGAGGGAAACCACATTCTGGTGGAGCTGCCCATCCATGACCCGACAAAGATTGGAGATATTGTACCATCGGCCGAGATACGTTGGCTGCTAGCGGAAGGTTACCA
>Ga0310691_10002004_pt1 | contig 28856 bp, 52 predicted proteins | sample 176DNAGHGlowgp2_FD_203887 | JGI IMG/M metagenome (GOLD analysis project Ga0310691, IMG submission 203887) | Sheep rumen microbial communities from Palmerston North, Manawatu-Wanganui, New Zealand - 1766 DNA GHGlow gp2 (v2) (version 2) | ecosystem: Host-associated > Mammals > Digestive system >... | reverse complement strand
TGATGTTAAAGGATTTAATTTGTGGGATGAAGAATGGGAATTAGGAGGATTGGATTATTCAAGTGGGCAGAATGACAGCACTTCTAATCGGCTTCGTTCAAAGAATTATATTGAATGTATCGGTGGTAGACAATATTATTTCTATTCTGGAGGCTCTAATGCAGGAGCAGTATGTTATTACGATTCAGACAAAAATTTCATTTCATCTAATACCGGAGTGAATAGGATAATTACCGTTCCTACTAATGCGGCTTTTTTGCGATTTTATATCTACAAAAGCGGGATAACAACTTACGCTAACGACATCTGCATCAATGTCTCCAATCCTACTTACAATGGGCAATACAAGCCTTATCATCAAGAGAAGACTGTCAGAATTCCACTCACTACACTAACTTCCAATGGTGAGTTCATTTTCACTGATGGTGTTTGCGGAATCGGTACTGTGTGTGATGAGGTTGGCCAGTCAAAGGTGATTAAGAGGATTGGCAGCAGGCCATATACTGCCGGAGACGAGGGTGACAGTTCTGTCATGACTGACGGAGCAGTAACGCGCTATGTGCTCACTTCCCCTATTGAATATCCACTTGACATTCCTTTTAAGGTGGAATACGAAATAGTAGAAGGGGGTTCTGAATCCCTCGTGGGACTTACTGCCCCGATAAAAGAAGATATTGCACTTAATTATAATTGATATGAAAAAGTTTCTTGAATTTCTGAAAAAGTTTTGGTCTGTCGTTTGGCATACTGACACGCTGGCGCATGGCGGCTGCTGTGCCGCAATCTCGCTTGCAGTCTTCGTCATCTTTGCAACGCCTGCCTTTGCGCTGCCGCTCGGTCTTGCCGTTGCAGCAGGATTTATCATCAGCATGCTCGCTGGCCTCTTCGTAGAGTTCGTTCAGTCGCAGTTGCTCCCAGGTTGGACGAAAGAGGAATCCATCAAGGATATCATCCGTGACGGCATCGGATGCCTGCTTGCACTTATTCCGCAGTTGATCTATATCTGCAACTGACGGAGGTGGAGATGGACTGGACGCAGATAGTCGTGGCCATCCTCGGCATCATCGGCGCAGCCGACCTGGGCCGTTTCATCTTCTTCCGCGCCAGCCGCAAGAAGGCGGACGCGGAGGCGGACGGGGCGGTCCAGGCGAACGACTCCGCCGCGGTCCAGACCCTCAAGGACGCCATCGCTGAGCTGTCCACGATGAACAGGGAGTACGCGAAGGACAAGCGCGACCTGGACGACAAGGTGGACGAGTTGCTGGCCGGCCTCACCCGGAAGGACGAGACCATAGCGACCCTCCTGACGATGGTGTGCAAGCACCTGGGCTGCACCCTCCGGGAGCCGGTCCCCGGGCAGGGACGTGTGTGGTACGAAGCCAACAAGGGGGACATCTCCCTCGGTGTGGACTACCTGCCCATCAATCAACTGATGACGCGCTACGGCGAGCGGAAACGCCAGGCGAAGGAGGAGGGCGATGCTGGTTCTCATTGACAACGGACACGGGGCGGAGACGCCCGGCAAGCGCAGCCCAGACGGGCTGCTGCGCGAGTATGCCTGGACGCGGACGGTGGCGCGGATGGTCTGCGACATCCTTGCGGCGAAGGGAATCACAGCCAGGCTGCTTGTCCCTGAGGAGTGGGATGTCCCGCTCGTGACGCGCTGCGCCAGGGCGAACGCCCACGCGAAGAGTGACAAGGACACCCTCCTGGTCTCCATACACGTGAACGCGGCAGGGGACGGCACCCGTTGGATGAACGCCGACGGCTTCGAGGTGTACACCTCGCCGGGGCAGACCGCCAGCGACCGCCTCGCGGAGTGCATCTACGCAGCCGTGGAAGACGGCACTCCCTTCAGGATGCGGGCAGACCTTACGGACGGAGACCACGACCGGGAGGCACGGTTCTACATCCTCCAGCACACCAGCTGCCCGGCTGTCCTGTGCGAGTGCGGATTCATGGACAATCCGACGGAGGCGCGCTGGCTGGGCCGCGAGTCGTCGCAGGCCACGGTGGCCCTCGCCATCGCGGAGGGGATTGCAGATTACATCAAAAAATAGGCAAATTATGCAAATTATATGCACAATTCTGCTGGCCCTTTGGCAGCTGCCGCAGACCCTCCTGGGCCTTGCGGTCATCGCCTGCATGGCTGGGCGGACGCGCTACGTCGGTGACGGCGTGTGGACCGTTCGCGGGTGGACCTCCGGCGTCTGCCTGGGCGAGGTCATCGCGCTGTGCACCTGGTTCGACTCGACGGATCTCCGACACGAGCGGGGACACCGGGAGCAGTCCCGCATCCTGGGGCCGCTCTACCTGCTGGTCGTGGGACTGCCGTCCGCCATCGGCAACCTCATCGACAGGAGGGGACACCGCAGCTGGCCGGATGCGCTGCGCAGCAAATGGTACTACGACCTCCCCTGGGAAGCGGACGCGGACCAGCGGGGAGGCGTGAAACGATGGAACGTCTGACGATGGACGGAACCCTCAAGGCGGCGGCACAGCTCGCCGCGATTCTCCTTGCCGCAGCGCTCCTTATCGGCGGCGGTTATCTATTGGGTCGCAGGACGCAACCGCAGCCCAGCCAGCCGCATGAAATTATCCGGGTGGACACTCTTACCGTCCGCGACACGATAACGCAAATACGGCCAGTTTTTGAGGTCCGCCGCGTGGTTGAGCGCGTGGCCGTCCCTGTGACGGACACGGTGCAGCTGCACGACACGGCCTACGTGTACCTGGAGCGCGAGCAGGTGGAGTGGTCCGACAGCCTCGCCACCGTCTGGGCCTCCGGCATCCAGCCGCGCGTGGACTCCGTCCGCCACTACACGCAGAAGCAGATCATAACGCAGCAGGTGGCCGTGCCTGTCCAGGTGCGCCGCCGCTGGGGCATCGGCGTGCAGGCAGGCTACGGGGCCAGCAGGGACGGACTGACGCCCTACATCGGCGTCGGCGTCTCGTACAATTTCGTCACCTTCGGGAAGGCCCGCTGACGGCATCAAACAGTCCGCACATATCGGATGTTTTCTTTCATAGTGCATTTCCCCCCTCGCAGTGATGCGCGGGGGTTTTGTTTTTCAATAAAAACGGCTATCTTTGCGCATACGAAGTAATTTCGTAAGTGTTTAAGGTTGCCACGGGTCTCAGATCTGTGGCTTTCCATTTATTTGACATATATCTGTCAAAATCTTGCCACATTCTTGCCATAAAACGGCAATAGATGCGGTTGTATTGCCGTTTCCGCACTCCGAGCGGGGGTACTTTGAGGGGAGAGCGCCAAGTCATTGATTTGGTGCTCTTTTCTTTGTTTTTCAGCGTTTTATGCGCGTTTTTCGCTTGAAAGAATCTTCAATAGTTTTCAACAATTTTCAGTATTTTTCGCAAAATCTTGCCACAAATCTTGCCACATTGGTGAGGGCTGATTATCTTTGCCAGAGAAACACTGACACAATGAAACACACATTCAACCTTCAGGACAAGAAGGCGAGGAGGACCGCAATACGGTTGATCGTCTCTCACAAAGGCAAAGTTTTCAGAAAAAACACCGGGCTTATCATCGACAGGGCGCTCTGGGACGAGAAGCGCAAGACGCTGCGGGCCATCTGCAAGGATGACAACGTATGGGAGCGGCTGAAGCCGATCAATGCGCGCCTGGAGCAGTGGGAGGAATCGGCGAAGACGGAGGACGACGTGCTCGCTGTCATGGAATACGCCATCGCCGGGAAGGGGGAATCACCGAATTTCGGAGGATTCCGCCAGATGCGGACCCGGCCGTCCTTCTGGGAGTATTTCCGCGAATGGGGTGAGCGTCCGAGTCCGGTCCAGCGCCAGCGGAGGCTCTACCCGAACATCGTGTCAAAGCTGATGGGGGAGCGTGAGGACTGGGAGGACATCGACAGCGCGTATTACTACCGGCTCTGCAAGCGGATGGACGAATACGGATGCTCGCTGAACTACAAGGGGTCGATCATATCCAAGCTGAAGGTCGTGATGAACGAGGGCCTGCGGCAGAAGTTCCACACGAACACGGACTTCAGGGAGTTCCGCAGGATGGCCGAGGTGCCGGAGACCATCTCGCTCACGAAGGACGAGCTGGACGCCATCTGGAACTACGAGACGAAGTCGTCGATGGAGGCGAAGGCGCGAGACCTCTTCATCATCGGGACATACTCCGCCTCCAGGTGGGAGGACTGCTCGCAGTTCACCCTTGACAACATCACCGGAGACGGGATGTTGAACTATACGCAGAAGAAGACCGGACATGCGGTCATCATACCCGCGTCCCCGAGGCTTGTGGCCTGCCTGGAGCGGAACGGGGGGCGGTCCCCTCAATTCTCCCAGCAGAAGTACAACGACGCCATCAAGGAGGTGTGCAGGAAGATTGGCATGACAGGGAAGGTGCATTACTCCAGGAGCGTCGGATCATCCAGGAAGCAGGAGGTGTCAGAGCGCTGGCAGATGGTGTCGTCGCACACGGCCAGGCGCACGGGAGCCACGATGCTCTATATGTCAGGCGTGCCCATCAAGCAGTGCATGCTCATCACCGGGCACACGACGGAGTCGAACTTCCTACGCTATGTCCGAATCACGAAGGAGGAGAACGCGGCGAAGCTCAAGGACAACCCGTTCTTCAAATAGGTTACTCCGAGGAATCGTATCCCCATTTTCGTCCCCTTGCCCTGTTCAGAAGCGTGACAAGTTGCATCTTCTGGACATATTCAGTCCCGGCATAGTACATGTCATCGAATCCAATACTGTTCGAACCGAGAATATGATGCGTGAATATGGTCGTTTTCCTGTTCCCGTTCATAACCTCCACCTGATTATCTTTCGGCGCGTCGCATAGTTTTATCAGGTCCTCCATTGACCGCCCGGCGGAAAGTGTGTCTGTCCCGAGCCGGAACCTGAAGGCATAGTTGTTTATGTCTTTATTGGAGTTTGATTCGTAATAAAATACTCCTCCGTGATATACTATCTTTATTGTCCCATATAAGGCGGAACAAATAGTTATTGATGGCCCGTGGTCTTTCACGACACGTAGTTGGGCAATCGCGCTGAAAAAGGGGACCGTCAGAATTGCGGCCAATAATATACGTCTCATAGTGCAAATATAATTATTTCTCGTTCATTGTCTCGGTGATGACCTGGCGGATGACATCTTTCATCCCGTCCCAGTTGGCGATGAACACGGCCTTTGCGTTCTGGACGTAAGGGGCCTGTGCCGATTCTTTCTCTTTCCCTTCAGCCGGCGTATGCCCTTCCAGCAGCATCGGACCCTCTCCGCGGAACAGCCAGTTCAGGTTCAACTCTGGACATTTGGATAGAATCTTCATCAGCACGGCTGCGGTCGGGCCATTGGATTTGATTGCAGATATTGTTCCTCCGCCCAATCCGCAATAACTCTCAAAATAGTTCTGCCCAAAGTCGTACTGTGCTCTTGCAAAGTACCTTATGCGTTCTTTTAGCCCTTGGATTGTCATCCCATAATCGGGAGCCTTGGTAGATTTTTCCATAATTTAACTAAAAAATTATCCAAAAATGTTTGGAATGAATGAAATTTTATCTACCTTTGCCGATGGATATTTGAAATACGGCCCTGCGGCATAAAAAATCCCCCTCCCAAACAAATGGGGTCTTTCGGCAGTTTTTATTCAGTGTTTTCTGCCAGGACTTCAAAGGTAGGTAAAAAGATTCGTTATTCCAAAGGGCCTTAATTAAAATTTCAAATACCGGCCCTGTATCTACCCTCGGATGGCCTTAAAGGGAGGGAGGCGGCCTTAAGCAACGGTCGTGACCTGGAGGATGGGGGAGTACGGTAACGGAAACCCGCGTTGAGTGGATGCCATATCCACCCTGACGCATAGCCACGAATCCGCAGCCTGAAAGCACGGCATGGCGAGATGACGGAGGAAAGAGCATTAAGTACCTCCCCGGACTGGTAACCCGGTTCTCGCAGACATAGCGGTATGTGAACCCATAATGCGGGGACGGTGCGATACACATGTCGCTCCGCCGGAGTTGCAACCCTCCACGAACGCAGAGCATGGTCTTGTATAGAGAATTTCAATTACAGAATATGAAACTTACGGAAACGGCAGAGAAGTGGCTGGCGGCGAAGAAGTGGACGAAGTTCCTCCGTGCCGTTCCGGTCGGTAAACCTTTCGGATTCCACTTTGAGGATGCCAACGAGATGCCGCGCATCCGCGTAACAGCAGCGTATCTGATGAAGAACGAACCGGAGCGGCGCTATGCGGTCAGCATTGACTATAACTCCAAGGTGGTAATCATCAATGTAACGGAGCAGGAAAAATAAGATGGATACTATCGTAAGACTCGCCGATTCGGACCGGGCGCTGCTGGCTGAACTCACGTACCAGCTCAAGCGAAGAAACGACCTCGACGAACAGTCAGGGGCGCGCGATGAACTGCTTACCTGTACGCAGGCGGCAGACATCCTTGGCGTGACCAGGCAGACCGTGAGCCTGATGCTGCGGCGGAACAGGCTTCACAAGGTAACAAGGGGTGGCCGCACAGGCATCCTGCGTTCGGAGTTGGAGAAAGTGTCATGAAATCAAATCTCTAAATCTATAATGAATGGCAAAGAAAGGCATCAATATCGGGGCTTCCGACAAGAATCTGAACCCGATTGCGCTTGGCGATGTTATCGAGCTTATCAAAGATGATAATTCGGACCGCTATGTCGGAACTGTCATCGCTCACTGCGGGTCATATTCGGCGAAGTGCGAACACGTCTCTATCCCGTTCAGGGCCTGGGACAAATACTCAATCACGATCCTCCGGAAATGGGACGAGGTATCACCGGATGTAAATGCGGCCGCAAAAGCCAAACCGCGCAAGAAGCAGGAGTCTGATTGCGCGGAACGGGCCGAAACCCCGGCGATAGATGTCAAGCCTTGCGGCCTTCAATCCTTCTCCGACAGAGAATTGTACGACGAGTTAAGGGCAAGAGGCTATAACGGTCCGCTCGTAAAAACCCTTGAATAGCCATCGTGGTGATAGCCGGTTAAATGGATAGGCCGGAGCCGCGTCATAGGTGGCAATGCCACCTGCTTCAGAGGCCCTGGGACATTAGGCGGTTCGATTCCGCCCACCACTACAATGACGGAGATATGCCCTGCGAAGCGGATAGTGCAGGGGGAACTCTGGAACTCGTAGCCGGTCCGACTCCGGCCTCCGTCACAAAGCCGCCCGTGAGGGTCGCCCCATACGCTATTTCTTTATCATCGTGTCCGGCAGCTCAATCGGTCGAGCATACGGCGACAAATCTGACAGCAAGCGGATTGCCTGAAGGACTGCGGGTTCGACTCCCGCACGGACACCCGACAACCTTAAACACTTACACATTATGAAGGTCTTGTATTACACATTCTGCGCATTATGCGCCACCTGTATCGTCGCAGCCTTCTGCGGCGCTACCCACCAGCTGGCCGTGGCCGGCATCGCCGCCCTGATGGCGGCAGGAACCAAACCAGAAGAAGACAAGGAGGCGAAGTGATGAAAACCATCCGCGCAGACCAGGCTCTCTTTTTCATCGACACTCCTTGCCTTATCGGCGGCACGACCGTCGAGAAGGCCATGCAAGACTTCTGCCGCAACTACGTTAACGTGCTGGCGAACTATGAAGGGTTGCTCCATATCCTTGAGGAGATGACCGAGTTTGAGGAAACATACCGCCAGGAGCACAGGGGGTGTAGGCCGGTGCCCGTGTCGCTCGATCAAGAACGCTTCGGGAAGACCTACAAATTCCATTTTGGAAAGGGTTTCATCCCTATCAAAACCATGAGTTACAGGTGCATACTATAGCGAAATGGTACACGCATCACTATTCAGCGGAATCGGAGGCCCGGAGGTGGCAGCTGCCATGCTTGGCTGGACAAATGCCTTCCACTGCGAGATAAACCCCTTTGGCCGCAGAGTGCTTGAATACTGGTTCCCAGAATCTGTCAGTTATGAAGACATCACGAAAACGGACTTCCGCTGCTGGCGAGGACAAATCGACGTCCTCACCGGAGGCTTTCCCTGCCAGCCTTTTTCCTATGCAGGAAAACGGGGGGGGCAGAAAGACGAGCGTTACCTCTGGCCTGAGATGCTGCGGGTTATTGACGAAATCCGGCCCACTTGGGTCGTTGGTGAGAACGTTGCTGGTCTCGCCACTATGGTCGAAGGATGGGTACTCACTGACATGGGATGCAGTGGGTCTTTGTTCGACGAGGGTGACGACGTTCATGGATACGTGCTTACGCAAACCTTCACCATCGAACGCATCTGCCAGGACCTTGAACGTCTCGGATACACCGTCCAGCCGGTGCTTATTCCGGCTGCGGCTGTCGGCGCTCCCCACCGACGGGACAGAATCTTCATCCTCGCCCATGTTGCAGACACCGACGGCCGTGATGACATGCGAAGATCCAGAGAAAATGAGGGCGAGAGCAGAGAGGAACGGGTACAAGAACGGAACCCGGTACGGGTCGCTGGAATCGCAAGTGAATTTCGATCCACGTTTCAAGGGCCTGCTGAAAACACCGTGCGCGATGGATGCCGCATCGGATGGGATGAAGTCGAAAGGTGTGGCAGGGACAAGCGGGACGCTCGCTCAGGAAATAATGAGCGGATATGTAAAGAAACGTGGGCTGATGCTCCCAACGCCGCAGACCTCGGATTCTGGGGAGCCTCTGACCCCGGAGCAGAAGAAGAAGTACGTAGAGAAGTGGGCAAAAAAGGGCATTGTTCCGAGCGCTGCTTATCAACTACGGCAGCAGGCATACGATGGCCTTCTTCCGACGCCGGTTGCACGGATTTACAAAGGAGGCAGCACATCCATTCTGAGGGATACGGGGAAATACAGGACGGACCAACTGGACAGCCTTGCGGCTCTGCACCTGTTACCGACACCGAGCGCAAGGGACTGGAAGGGGAAGACGAATCCGGGTGTCGTGAAGGAAGGGAGCGGGTGTGTGTACGGGGAGACGCTTCCGGATACGATTGGCAGGCTGACGGAATCCTCCTCCCGGAAAACCGCTGGAGTGAGTTCCCGACTGTCTCCCCTGTTCACAGAGGAGATGATGGGCTTCCCTTTTCTCTGGACGACCTTGCCATTTCTCCGACAAAATGGAGAAACGAATCCTTGAAAGCCTACGGCAATGCCATCGTGCCGCAAGTCATGTACAGGATATTCCAAGCCATTGAAGGCATTATTTCAAACCCTTAAACAATCCGCAAAAGTTAATTCATAAATCCATAACTATGTCTAACGAAATCCAACAATCCAGCACGGCGCAGATGACGCCGTTCAAGAAGTTCAACGAGACAATCCGCAGTGTCCGTATGCAGAAGTACCTGACGGACGTGCTGGGAGCGAAAAAAGACCAGTTCGTCACGAACCTCGTGTCCGTGGTGGGCAACAGTAACGCGCTCCAGACCTGCGACCCGACGTCTCTCATCTTCACCGCTACGAAGGCCACGGCCATCGGCCTCCCGATGGACCAGAACCTCGGGTATGCCGCACTCATCCCGTACCGGGACAAAGATTCCGGCAAGATCCTCGCCCAGTTCCAGATCATGCGTGACGGATGGGTGGAGCTGGCACAGCGGACGGGGCGGGTCAGGCTCATCGCAAACGAACCCGTCCACGAGGGAGAGCTTGTCAAGGCGAACAAGTTCACCGGCGAGTTCGTCTTCGACGAGTCCGCCCGCAAGTCCGACAAGGTCATCGGTTACATGGCCTATATCCAGCTGACCAGCGGCTTCGAGAAGACAGTGTACTGGACCGTGGAGGAGTGCAAGGCTCACGCGCTGAAGTATTCCCAGACCTACAAGAAAGGGTACGGGCTGTGGAAGGACAACTTCGACGCGATGGCTCTCAAGACCGTCATCAAGCACCTCATCAAGAAGTACGCCCCGAAGTCGGTGGAGGTCGTGAACGCCGTGCAGCTCGACCAGAGCGTCTCCATCTCCGAGACCGAGACGCGCTTCATGGACAACGAGCCGGACGACCAGACCCAGCCGGACCTCCCGGATGGCGCTGCGGATGCCGCCAAGGCCCGCGCGGAGGAAGTGGAGGCGCAGGCGTCGGCGATGAAGGCCCGCGCTGCCAAGAAGGCCCGCGAAGTGAACACGGACTTCGACGATCATACGGAAGAAATCTTCGGCGGCGATGCGTAGGGATGTCATCAAGGTGAAACCGGAGGACCACGAGAAGTGGCTTTCCGAGCGCGAAAAGGGGATAGGGGCATCGGAGGTCGGGGCGGTCGTTGGACTGTCCCCCTTCGAGACCCCGTTCTCCCTTTGGCTGAAGAAGACCGGGCAGGTGCCCAGGGAGGAGGAGAACATCGCGATGAAGATGGGGCATCTCCTGGAGCCTGTCATCGTCCAGCTGTGGGAGGAGCAGACCGGGGGGAAGGCAGTCAAGGCGTCCGCCCCTGACATCCTGTACATCGACCCGCAGAACACGTGGAGGCGTGTGACGCCGGACCGCATCGCATGGGAGACCCGTGACGACGGGACGCGGTCGCGCTGCCTTCTCGAACTCAAGAGCACCATCACGGACGTGAGCGAGGACGAGATCCCGGACCACTGGCTCTGCCAGGTGCAGTACCAGATGGAGGTGACGGGCATCCATGTCTGCTGGCTCTGCTGGCTGTCGAAGGGCCGTTACTTCGGATGCGTCCGTATCGAGTACGACGCGGAGTTCAGCACGTGGCTGTGCGACAAGGTGGACCGCTACTGGCTGGACAATGTCGTCGGGGGAGTGGAGCCTGACCCCATCGCCGCGTCCGACATTATCCGCCCTTCGGAGGACGGCGTGACCGTAGAGGCCGATTCCGAGGCCGAGGAGCAACTTTCGGAGCTTCGGGCGACCAAGGACACCATTGCCGAGCTTGAAGCGAAATCCGGGCTTCTTACGGACAAACTAAAACTCTTTATGCGGGAGGCAGAGGCCATCGTCTCCAACGGGCAGGTGCTTGCCACCTGGAAGACCGGTAAGAGGGGACGGCCGTTCCTGCTGAAGAAAACGAAACAGGAGGGCAGATAAAATGCTTGCATCACTGAATGAAGTAAAGCTGATAGGGACGGTAGGGCAGGAGCCAGAAGTAAGGGATTACGGGGATTCGAGTTTCGCCCGTTTCAGCGTCGTGACCGACAGCTCGTACAAGGGGCCTTCCGGCGAGAAAGTCGATGCTTCCGAATGGCATCACGTCGTATGCAACGGGCGCGCTGCCTCGCAGGTTTCAGAGTTCGTGCATAAGGGTTGCCTCGTATATGTGAGCGGCAAGCTCAAGACGCGGAAGTACACAGACAAGACCGGGTTCGTCCGTTACATAACGGAGGTGAACGCATTCTCGGTACTCCTGCTTTCGACTCCGGAGGACCGGTCGAAAAAGAGAAAGGCAGCAGCTCCCGTGAAGCAAGCGGAGCCAGAGGAACCGGAGCCGATCGGAGGCTGGAACGATGACCTCCCGTATTAAAATTTCACAATAATCAAGACTCTGCGATGAAGATGATTAGCGAGAGAGACCTGCATAATTGCGTCAAGTACCTTAACGCATTCTCAAGGACTCCGTCAAAGACTACCCGCGAGGTGAACGACAGGCGGCTCGCGTCACTCATCGCAGGCCGTCTTGAGCGTAAAATAGGGAGGGACGGACAATGAGAGAGGGAGATATTGTCATGTGGAAGTGCTGCGGGAGCGTGCGGCCTCGCAGGGGCGTTGTCGTTGAGTCTTGCAATGACGGCGTTAACGAAGGATATTACCTCGTCAGGACGGAGGATGGGAGGCACATACTCCTTGCTCCGGAGTCGGCCATAAAGCCAGTTTCGGAGGGCGCCGTATGAAGCTCACTTTTGACACCGGCGCGCTGCGTGACTTTGCACGGAAGAACGGGCCGAAGAAGGCATGTTGGCTTGCGGATCTCGCGGTCCTCTACATTTGTGGTGAGCGCCCGTCATGCAGGGCGCTTGCGGCGCGCTGGGGAGCGAGCGTCGGGACCGTTCACGCGTTCGTGAAGGAGGCGGGCGAAATCAAGGCATTTGAACACCAAATTGAACACTCATTGAACAGCGAGTATTTGAAAATCAGTGAGTTATCTACTGTTTTTGAACACTCATTGAACATTGAACCCCTCTCCCCCTTAATCCCCTTTCCTTCTTCCCCTTCATTCCCCCCTGCACCCCCTATTACTACCCTATCTTCTATACCCCCTATATCCCCCACGCTCAATATGCGCGCATGCGAGGGCCAAGGCCCTGATTTGTTTCAGGATGACAGCCGGCCCAACCCCCCAGCCCCCCTTCCGGAAAACTGGCGTTACATTTCATCGGCGAGGAGGTTCGCACTCGGGAATGACCCGGACAGAATCGCTGCGTATAAGCGCAAACTGATGCGCGATGACCTTGCTCGGGTTGCGCAGGATATAGGGATGGATCAGGAGCAGCAGCAGCAGTTCATGGATAAGTGGGGTGAGAATACGCCGGGAAACGAACTGCTGAAGGCGGAGTACGAAACTACATTCAATCTGCGGACGCGGGCGAACACATGGATGAACACGTATCGCAGGATACATAAGACAGCGGCCGCAAGGACGCGGCCGGAAGACAACAAGATCGTAAACGACTTTTGGGACCAACTCGTCTTCGATTCTGAAGACGCAAAAAAAACGAAATGAGTATGAGTGAGAACATCAATGACATCCTGCGAAGGATACAGGATGAAAAACCTTCCTTCCCGATACTGCGTGAGACGAGCATCCCTGTGACGGATGAGGAACTCGAACGGATCGTGATTGCCATCGGGCGGAACATCTGCCCCGGATTCACGCTGGACGCCTCGAACAGGCCTGCTTACATCAGTTTTGCGAAATGGCTGAACGGGATGGATTTCAATGCCATGTCCGTGGAAAGCGGACGGGCATCATTCATCCAGGGAGACAAATACCGCGGGATCTATCTGGCCGGAAAGACCGGGACCGGGAAGACCATCGCGACGCGTGTCATAGCGAACCTCGCTGAGCAGTTCGGCACGCGGTTCAAGTCCGACCGCTACGGGATCCGCTTTTTCTCGAACTGGACCGAGGCCCGCGCCGACGAGATCACCGCCGAGGTGACGAGGACCGGTGACGTGTCACGCTTCGTCAAGGCTCCGGTCCTCTGCATCCAGGACCTCGGGAGCGAGCCGCAGGAGACGCTCTACATGGGCAACCGAATCGAGCCTCTCCGGCAGATCCTGGAGCAGCGCGGGGACATCCCAGGCCAGTTCACCATCATAACGTCCAACGTCCCCATCGGTGACAACAAGTCCCGGTACGGTGAGCGCGTCCAGTCGCGCCTATACGCAATGTGTAACCTTCTGCTGATGCAGGGAGAAGATAGAAGGAGGAAATAACAATGGCAGAGATTGACTACAACAACAAAGGCGAGCTTGTCTGCTCCCTCGATGCCAGTGAGTGTGCATTGCTGAAGGACGACGTCTTCGCAATGATAGTCCGCGCAGACAAGAAGGTTGAACACTATGAGGATCTCTGTATGGACGGGTTCGGGACGGAGAGCCAGACAACGCTCCTCGAAAAGTGGAGAGAAAGAGCTGCGATGCTCCGTACCATTCACCGATCCCTTCTTGAGGTGTCAAAATCAATCGAACGATGAGCAGGGAGGAGTTCAGACAGCAGGCGGCCATTTCCGCGCTGCAAGCAGTTGTCGAGGCAAAGGGTGGCCTTGTCATGGAGGTTGACGTTAATCTTGCGGCCAAGTTATCTGTCAGGCTGGCAGATTCCTTGACTGAACAGTATTTCGGAAAGGAAGATGGACAAGAATAACAGGGAAACTCAATATCTCACGGTTGAAGACGTCGAGGTAAACGCGCTCTACATGATGAGCCAGGCCATGGACCTGATGCTGCGTGACGTGGAACGCAGGCTGCGCGCAAAAGGGCAGAGCCTGCGGCACGAATCGAAGCGCATCTTCACGCGTTTTACGGAATGCGTTCGTGGTGCTTGCATCAACGCCGACACTCTTGACCAGCACATAGCAGGAGCGACAGCTCCCAGCGGCTACAAGGACTATAACATCTGGCAGGAGGAGGCGAACGAGCTGGCCCGGCTGATGCTGCTCTACGCAGACCGCTGCGGCCAGTATCCTGACAGGATTGCGGATGTCTTCTCGCTGCTCAATTCATACAAGACCGGAGCGGGCATCATTGATGAGTCCGCGCTGGAAAGATTCAGACTTAAATAACAAATTACAACTATGACTACACTCATCATCGCATCGGCCCTGTTGGCCGTCATCACGACCCTGCTGTACTTCTACTGCATCAAGCTGGAGGGCGAGCGCAACCAGCTGCGCGAAGCACTCGCGGCGAAGCCTGCCGAAAGCAGACCCAGGACGGAGACGGTGTTCGCCACCGCCGACCTGCGGAGCGACTCCGACAACCCGACGAAGGCGGCGCGCAAGCGCCTCTGCTCCAGCCTCGGATACTTCATGCTCCGCAAGTTCCCGACCTACGTCAAGGAACTGACTGCGGAGGACGGGACGCACTACCTCAAGGTCTCCTTCGACGTCACGCCGAACGAGGTCTCTGAATAATAACCAGGGGAGGGCCTGCCCCTCCCCATAATACCGAGAAGATGAACGGATATAAAATCAAGGCGCTGCTGACCCTGTGGGACGGGGACACCATCGACGCGGCCATGGACGTCGTGGCCGACAACGAGCGGGACGCCTTCGCAGCTGCGGAGGGCTACTCCTTCCCGGACGCGCTCGTCCCCGTCGTAAGTGCCAAGGCGTGGTCCAGCGAATACAAGGGCGAGGTCCCATGCGACGAGGACGACCACACGGCGGAGGTGCTTGGATGCAAATACGGATATGGCATGTAATGAAGTATATGATGACTTACAGTGAAGTTTCCCTTCGGTGCAGCCCACATCTGCGGATATGCTTGCAGCACAGTGTCGATGTGTTGCGTAAGGCGGAGAATATCGCCCTTAGATATGACCCAGATAATGGATTTTGGCTCGGGTTTTCTGGCGGTAAAGATAGCCAAGCTCTCTATCACGTGGCCCAACTCGCAGGTGTGAAGTTCAAGGCTCATTTCAGCCCGACAACCTTGGATCCTCCACAGGTTATACGCTTCATCAGGCATCACTACCCAGACGTAGAATTTGGCAAGGTTACGATGTCAATCTACGATATGGCCGTACAGAAAAAGATTCTGCCGACCAGGACCATGCGCTGGTGTTGTGCCGAGTACAAGGAAAAGGGCGGAGCCGGAACCGTCACCCTCGTCGGAGTGAGACACGCCGAAAGCGCCCGTCGTGCTAATAGGCCAGAGGTAACAACTGCCAGCAGGAAGTTTGGTGGCAATCTTGATGATTTCTTCGCCTTCCAAGAGAAGGAAATCAGGAAGAAGTACAAAAACATGAATTTCGACCAATGGAGCATTGACCAAATGCAGACCCTGACCTGTGTCTCTGGAAAAGACAAAATTATTATTTCGCCTATCATTGACTGGTCAGATGCTGATGTTTGGGAGTTCCTGAACCATATTGTGCGCGTCCCGCATTGTGAACTCTACGACCCGCCGTTCAATAAAAAGCGCATTGGATGTGTGCTTTGCCCAATGTCTAATGTAAAGCAGAAATTGAAAGACTGCAAGCTATTCCCTCATGTAAAACATAGATGGCTGGAAGCCATTAAGAGACTTGTAGATAACGGATGCCTTTCAGGTAAGCAAAAGGACTTTGCGAGGCTTGAAAGTAAAGATGATTTCATCGAAGTATTATTCCAATGGTGGATTGATGGACGAAGCTGGGATTTGTTTATAGCAGATTTCACACATCCGAAATTATTTTGAGAATGAAAGCGAATGAATCGAAAGCGGAGCGCCTCCTGCGAGGCAAGGACGCGGCGCTCGACGAAAACGATATGGCGGTCCTGCTGGATGCCTTCTACGAAGACAGCGACGATCGGCACGACGTGGTCGCGGTCGCCCAGCGCCGGGGCTTCCGGGACGGCTACAAGCTCGGCATGATTGCCGGGTCGGAGCAGCTGATCCGGCGCATCGGACACTACAAAGTTGTGGACGAGGGCGATACCCTGCTGTCGGAGTTCGTGCGGCAGCACCCATCGCTGGTCGAGGACCTGCGCATCGCGGCTGACAAGCTGGACAAGGCGCGCCCGATCCTCGCAGGTGCGCTGAAGAGCTACGCGGACGAATTGTGCAAGTTTGACGGATGGATGCGCAGACGACTGTGCAAGTTTGACGGAGGGCAGGACAATGGCTAACCTTCCCCAGGGCTGTACGGCCCGCTACCGCATCATGACGGAGCGCTCGCGGATGGGGTTCGGCAGGTACGCCGACCTCACCGTGGGCGACGTCCTGCGGCTGGACGAGACCTACATCCCCTTCGCCTATTACACGATGGGCATGGTGTCATTCTGCGACGAGATCCTGGACACGCTCCAGATGTCCCGCATCCCGAAGCCGGGAACGGACCAGGACGCATGGAAACGCTGGAAAACCGCCTTCTATTCGCAGATGTCCGACGAGGAGGCGCTGCGCTTCCATCGGCACATTCTTTCGATGCTCAAGGGTCGCGCCGTCAGCGCAAAGGTGCGGGCGGAAAGGTACAGCAACATGACCGCCGGGCAGCGGCAGGCTGACAACCTCGGCAGGCTTAGGAAGATAAGATAATTGAAAAATAAGTTAATTTAATTATGGGAAAAAATGATATACAAATTCCCTTTGGAGCACAAGATTCTGAACTCAAGGGATGGGAATATACTATTCCGGAAGGAATGGAGGCTATCATTAAAGACGGTAAGGTTATCGTGCGAGAGAAAAGTGGGAGCGAGGATGAGAGGATATACAATTTAATTTGTTCCTCCATCAAAAATGAAGTACCGATTGCGTGTTCGAGGAATAAGAAACTGGCTCTTGCCTATCTTGAAAAGCAGAAAGAGCAGAATTCCTCTGCATTACAAGATGCTTTTGAACATTCAATAAAAGACTATAGTCTTGAAGAAAAAAGCAAAGCGGTTGATTATGCAGATAGTATTTTACCAACATCAGTAACATGCGGAGAAAGTGAAGAAGAATATAAACTTCATAAAATCATAGAAGCTGCGTTCATTGCTGGGCAGAAAGAACAAAAGCCAAAATCCTCAGATTCTATCCCGTCAGATTGCACGTCAGAGGCAAAACGCGAAGATATATGGCATAAAGTAACCGATTCTCTACCAGATAGTGCAAGAGAGGTTTTGTGCAAAGATGCTATCGGAAACTTCTTTATTGGGAGGTATTATAAGTCCAGCCAAAATTGGGAAGTTATGATGTACGATGATTGCGATAAATCAAATGAGGACAATCCCCCTGTTGTCAGTTGGTGCGACATTCCTTCCGAAAGGCAGAAAGATTCTAAAGTGGTCAAATTTGACCACGATAGAGAGCAGAAACCCGTTGAGTGGAGCGATAAGGACAAGGCTATGCTAAAAGTTGCTATCGCAGTATTGCGAAGATACGGTCATGATGATGTAGCGGATTGGCTCAAATCCCTCCGTCCCCAGCCTCATTGGAAGCCCAGCAAGGAGCAGATGGAGGCATTGGAAAGAGCAAGTACGAACGAATATCTTTCTGCGAGACAGTATGATATTCTTGTTTCTCTCTACGAACAACTCACGACTTTGTAAAACCATAGGGCGCGGAGTGAACCGCCTGCATACTACTACCGTTACAGGTAGGGAAACATAAGAGCCGCGCCCTTTTTATTAACCCGGCGAAAGCCTAAAAGAGAAAGAAGATGACAAAAAAGGAAATAGAAATACAATGTGATATTGCCTGGGCTGAAAAGTATCTTGAATTGACGGGGCACAAGATAGGAGATGAGGTTACATGTAATTTCTCATACAATATTGGTAACGCCAAACAATCATATTTGTCTACCACTCAAGGCAATGGTGTTATTGTCAAAACAGACAAGGGAATTTTCGTAAAAAGCAATAATAAGGTAATGAAGGCCCATAGCGAAAAAAGGCACTGGTACGATAGAAATTCTATATGGGTTTATACCGAAGAATATGACTATGCGCTGGTTAGGTATATTGTAGAACCAAAAGAGAAAGAAAATGACTGAACAACAAGAATGGTTAATCGCATGGCTTGCGGCCGGAGGTGTCTTCATTATACTCTGGCAGATCGTAAAATTAGTTTGGTGGATTATCAAGAAACTGAAAGGAAGTAAAAGTTGAGTAATATGACGCGCAGGCAATGCCAGAAATGCGGAAGGTACGCATATTCTTACGGGAGATGCTATGCGGATAATAGAACGTATGGCCGTGACGTAAAGGAGATTCTCTATTGCGCTTGGGCATCTCCGCAAGAGTCACAGTTGACCAAACATAAAAAAAAGAAAGCGATATGAAACCAATCGAAAAGTATCAGCAGAAATTCATCGAGCTTCTGAAAGAGGCCGAAGAAGAACTTGGAGGGAACTTGGCAGTAAAGGTTGCCTCCACCGAGAAAAGTCTTGGAACCGACACTTGCCTTGGCTATGTTAAAACCAGGGAGTACAAGTGTTCCATCTCCACCGCTAACGACTTCTTGATATGAAACCAGGCGACAAGGTGTGGGTGTTCCTAAGTGGAACACAAGAGATAGAGGAAGGCCTTTGCGTTGATATTCTCGGTGGTCCTAAATGTTATTACGTGACTATTGGTTTCACAGCGCAAAGCGGAGCTATAATCAGAAATGGTGGATATGTTCTTAACCGCGACTGCTTTCCCACACGCGAGGCTTTATGTGAACACTATAGGAAAATTTTTGAATGACATGACAGACAGAGAGATAATGCACAAGCTGCTTGACAAGATTCTCGATTCCGGGAATATGTCAGCAATTTACACGGAGTTTTTCCCTGGGATTCCAAACAAAATCCCGGCTTTGCAGAAGAACTATCGGCTTGAAATAAAAGAAGCATCATATACAGTAACAAAAACGGAGTTATGACCCTCGAAGAATACAAGGCCCAGCCGTTCAAGTATGACGGCAACGGAAACCCGGTTCCTATCTCGGACATCTGGGGCTGGCTGACGAGAAAGCAAAGACGCGAGATTACAACTCTCGTGCACAAAGGTAAGAACCCGGATATAATGGAATATATTTGATTTGAAGAAATGAGAAACACAAGAACGAACCAAAACTATTTGAGCTATGAAAATTCCTTTTGACATAAAGTACAGGACGCAGATTGAATCTGGGGAATATAAGGTACAGACAAACGATGGTGCTGATGCCCGTATCATTTGTTTGGATGCAGAGAGTTCTCAAAAGAAAGACAATATTGTCGCTCTTGTAAAAGGTTCTTTAGGTGCGGAAAACATTCAGAGATATTATGTTAATGGAGAACTTATTTCTGATAGCGGACGCAGAGGAAACAAGGATTTGGTTATTGTCACGCCGAAGGAAGAACTCACCCCTTTTGAGGAAGAACTCGCTACCATTATAGGTTTTGCAATTTCTCAAAGTGTAACCGCTCCTGACAAGGAAATGGCGACGTTTGTGAAGGATTGGTCAGGAACCCTCCTTTCTTTCGCCCGCGAGCAATTCAAAAAAGATGGCTATGTCATCGAGAAGAAAGCCTTTCACGATGCGGTTGAGAAGGTTGACCCGGAAGTGATGAAGGAAGTTTCGGAGAATGTTGATAAGATAGGGCTGACCAAGTTCGAGCGAAGGATTAAAGACCTCCTTGCTATTAAGTGCGAAATCTTTTACAATGAAGATATAGGTGGATGTTATGACCTCAAGGGGTTATGCCGCGTAATACTTGAATGTGCCCGCAAACAACTCCAGCCGGAGATTGATGCCGAGATAAAGAAGGCTTACAAGAACGCAGATAGTATTGTCTATGAGAATGGCGTTTTATACGGCAAAGCCGAAGCATTGAGGTGCGTTCCGAGATGGCGTAAGGCTACCGTTGGGACACGGCTCCCGGGAGATTCCGTCATCAGGGCGAAAGGCGAAGAACCGCGCTTCGGATGCGTCGCGATCCGCGACTGCGAATACATCACGGTGAATGACCTTAACAGACTGCCAAGCGATGAAAGACCTACGGAAACAAGTGACAAGGCGTGACTATCTTCTCGGCCGCATGGCCAAGATGGAGCAGCGCACGGCATCCTATGCGTCAATGGCATCCCAGGAGAACTACGGCCCGATGCGGGTGGCGCTGGCGGAGAAGGCCCGTGTTTACATAAACAGATACCTGTGGTATCTCACGAAACTGATAAACCTATGATAGCAAGTAATCCTGACGTGCCTCTGGAGGCCGTCGTGAAGTATCTCGTGAAAGAGCGGGATCACTACAAGCAGAAGATGGAGCAGGTGGCAGAGTACGCGAAGCTGCTTGAGGCCCGCATCGAAGAGATGAAGGAGCATGAGGCGGTCCGCCAGGTGGACGCACTGCGCAAGGATGAGATGGCGGAGGCCGCTGCCGAGCGCCGGATTGCCAAGTTCGCGAAGAAGTACAAGAAAGCCGTCGGTCACCTGAACACTGTGATAAACCAATTTAACCAGCTTGAGATATGAAAGAGAAAAACGAACGGCAGCAGAGCATTCGGGAGATGCTTGGCGAGCCTACCTTCGGGGAGAAGTTCAGCGCGCCGCTGCACGCAATATCCGTTTGCATCTGGGAGCGGAAGGCGAACATGCCAAACGACAAGCCATGTTACACCGATGAGGGATTCGAGGCGGCGGTCAACCTCTTTTTCGACGTCATCCTCGACCGGATGTACGACTATCAGGAGCGGCTCGGACTGCTCGGCCCGCTCCGGGAGAAGATGGCAGTGGACTGCGGCAACGATGTCCGCAGGATCATCCTCCAGTACACCGATGTCGATACCCGCAAGCTGGCGAGGGATGTCATGAACGGTCTTGAAAAAGAATAATTTTTAGCAAAGAGTATGAAAGAGAAAGGAGAGAGAATAACGGTCGCAGAGATCTATTTCCCGGATGAAAATTCGCCAATCGAGTTCAAGTTGCCGCAAGGAGATGGACCTTTAGTGACATCAATATCACGAGGGATCATCGAAAAAATGTCGCGGGGGGACAGCCGCCCGCTTGAAATCCTACTCGCCGTCGTCGTGCATGCGCTTGCAATGGAACGGACCGGGAACCTTGAGCGGGACTTCCTCAGAAATGTCAAGAGGAGCCTACCGAAATACAGGGATGTTTACCGGAAGATGGCTATCGAGATGATGGAGAAGGAGAAACGTGGGAATTGACAGTAAAAATCAATCAGACATGGAAAACGGAAGAAAGAAAATCGTAATCGGGATAGACCCTGGGCAGGCCGGCGGCTTCGCGCTGTACGCCGGAGGCGACACTGTCGAAACCTACAAGATGCCGGAGACCTTCCCGGACATCTTCGCCTTCCTGCGTGGAGTACGTGAGAGGAATTATGATGACGACCTGCTGGCCGTCATGGAGGATGTCGGGCACGGGATGCCCGGCCAGAGCAGCTCCGCCACCGCGAAGTTCGCCAGGCACAACGGACACCTGGAGATGGCCCTTTATGCGCTCGGGATCCGCACGGAAAAGGTGACACCCCAAAAGTGGCAGAAGGCTTTCAGCAACAGCATCGGGAAATCCAGCCAGTACGAGAAGCGGGAGTGGAAGAACAGGCTCAAGTCGCTTGCGCAGCAGATGTTCCCTTCCGTGAAGGTTACGCTGAATACAGCCGACGCAATCCTTATCGCCGCCTATGGCGCGAAGAAAAGATAACGATTAACCCGCATCATCAATGAAAAACAAGTATTGTATCGCCGTGAACGAGCACACGGGTGAGGAACGGCTTTTCCTGTCTCTACGGGAGGCAGCGCGGTTCACTGACTCTGACGTAGCGTCCATAGTCCGGAGGATCAGGACGAATGGGGCGACGTTAACCGGATACTCATTCCGCTATGCGACAGATGACGACATGCAGAAGTATGGGGTGACGATTGAGGCGGACCGCCCATGCATAAGGGGTGTCGTGGCTGTGCCGAAATCTGGCACAATCAGGACGTTTCAAAGCATCAAGTCAGCCGCAGAGGCGGTCGGAATGCGCGAGGAGACGGTGCTCCGCTCGCTTGTCTACCATACGTCTATCCGTGGCTGGACGTTCTATGCCGTCAGCGAGCTTGGCAAGGCCCCCAGGTACATCCGCGACGAGGTCAACACACTTGAAGATTGATGATTTTAACTTTGCAGAGCTATGTTCAAACGCAAGAAAAGCATATACGTGTTACTTCTGCCATTCGTCATCAGCGGAGCGCTTGCGCTGCTTAAGGCGTCGCTTATCCCGTCATTGTCGTGGTGGCTTGTTACGTCCCCGGTGTGGGGCGTTGCTGCCGCGATAGCCGCCACGACATACGGGTGGTTGTGCATAATCACCATCGAGCGGCTGCTGCTTCAGAGCGGTTCTCCCCGCAAGTGCGGGAACTGCGAACACTGTTCCGCAGCAGAATTTGGGGACGGCAGATATTGTTTCAAGCACGCAAAGGAGGTTGACCCTGGCGCAAAGCCGTGCAAGGATTATGTGCGCTCGGCGATAGCGGACCTCCTGGAGAAAAGATAGTTGATTCTACTACTCATCACCACTCATCCTCACAGGTGCACCCCGTAGCGGAATTACCAACCGCCCCGGGGTGTTTTTTTATACCAGGCCGTCAAGAAGGCGCAGCCTTTTCGCCGCGTCCCGCACGGCCTTCTCCAGGTCCTCCGGATCCGTGACAGGAGCGGCGAGCACGAAGTACGGCGCCGTATTCCTGCGAAGGATAATCTCGGTGTCGTCATCGGAAAGGGATACGGAGACTGGTTGCAGCGGCATCGCCTCGTCGGGGTGATGGAGGACGAGCCAGTCGCCCATCTCTCGCATCGCGCGTGCAATCGCTGAAGGGTCATGCTGCGGTGCCTCGCCCATGTCAAAACGCTGGGTCTCGTTGAACAGGTGCTCATCGAAAGAGCACTCTATGCGCCACTTGGTGTCTGTTACATGGCAACGGCCTTCGCCGTCGCTGAAGAACTCATATCTCATCTCTCTGAAAAATTTACGCACAGGTCATGGGACAAAGGTAGTCTTTTTCTCCGAAAATCCACTAACGGTTCCCGTGCTGTGCGTCCAGGTACTTCGACATCGCGGTCTCGAACCTGCGGAGGAGCAGGTCTCTGCGCTTCAGCCAGCGCCTCCGGAAAAAACGGAAGCAAACAAGCCGGTGCTTCTCGCCGGTCACCCCGTTCACGGCCCCTGATCCAAGCAGGCCGAACAGTCCCGGGCAGACCGTGATCTGATTGAATGATGTATCAATCTCGACAGTGAACATAGATGCCACCTGGTTCTGCTCAAGACACGTGTCGATGATGTTTGACGTCCAGGACCGGAAATAATCCCTGGTGACGGGATGATGGTAGTATGTGCTTCTGATATACATGGTTCTGCGAAGATATGTAAATATATTTTTCTATAAAAATTCCTCCCGGGGGTATCGGCGGAAATCCCCGGGAGGGTGCCGGCACGTCACAGCCCGAAGAAGGCCCTTGCCTGCTTGCTGAGCTGCACGCCTGTCGGGACGATGTAGCGCTGCGTCATGGCCGTGGAGGTGTGTCCCATCATCTGTGAGATGGAGACGAGGTCCACGCCTGCCTTGTGCAGGTTCGTGGCGAACGAGATGCGGCCCGAGTGGCTGGAGAGGTAGCGCCACTTCTCCCCGGATTCCTGCCGCCCGGCCTTGTATACCGCAACCGTCTGTGTGATGCCGGCCCGCTTGGCGATCCTGCGCAGCGCGCGGTTATAAGATGCCAGCGGGATCTCCGGCGCGCAGTCCCGTATCCACCGGATGCTGTCTGCTATGCCTGGCCGGAGCGGTACGGATGCCGTTACGCCGGTCTTGATTGAGACGTAGGTGAGGACCCCGTCGGTGAGGTTCTCGTCCCCTACGGCCCGGACATCGGAAATTCTCATCCCGGTGTATGCAGACACAAGAAATTCACGAAGGACGGCCCGCTCTATCTGCGTATGCGTGCGGACCTTCTCCAGCTTGCCGAGTTCGTCGGCGGACAGGTAGGTCTTGAGCGGTTTCTGGGCCTTGTGGCGAAGAATAGTCTGCCATCCGTCCGGGAGTTCCACCCGGTCGGAGAAACGCGAAAGGACGGCCCGGAAATGCGCAGATACGGTGCGCGCCGTCGATGGGGCCACTGCCTCCACGAGGTGGTCGTGGAAAGCATAGAGTCCAGCCCTGGATATGTCCGCCCAGTCGTTGAGGCCGGAGGCGGCCAGGTGTTTGCGGAGTGTCAGCACGGCTCCGCGGTCACGGATGCAGCTCTCCGCCGCCTCCGTAAGGGAAAGAAATTCACTCATGGTGTACAGGTGTTTGTCGTTAATGGCGCCCATGCGCAGGTATCGGCCACGCATGGGCAGGAAATTATCGGCGGGGTTCGGAAGGCCAGGTGAAACTGTCCTCCCTCTCGTCGGCGAAACTGAAATAGCGGCCGTCCGCCAGGATGATGTGGTCCAGCATGTGGATGCCAAGGACCTTGCAGGCCTTATTGAAGGCTTCCGTCGTCTTGATGTCATACTTGCTCGGCCTCGGGTCCCCGGTTGGGTGGTTGTGCGCGATGATGACGGCGTAGGCCCTGGATGAGACGGCGGCGAACAGTGCGTCGCGTTGGTCGAGGCAGCAGGAGTCCGTGCAACCCTTGGACATGAGCATGGCCCCCTGGACGATCAGGTCCTTGTCGAGGGTGAGCAGCCAGCAGGACTCCGTCCCCATCTCTTCCTCGTGGAAGCAGTGGGACGTCAGGAAGGGGATGAGGTCGGCGGCGTTGCCGGCCTTCGTCAGCTCGTCGGAAATTCTCCGGCGGGTAAGCGTGTATTCGTAAACCATAAGGCAAAAAAGTTTGGCCCGGAAATTATCCCGGGGGGGGTGGAAAAAGTTTTGATGATTGGCACCCGCCCCGGCGGTCAGGCCGGAGCGGGCGAAAATTTCGTGCGGGTTAGGCGTCCCGCCAGTAGGTCCAGCAGTGGAGTTTATCCGCGCCGTAGCGTTTCCACCACGCCCGCAGGCGCTTTTCAAAGGCTGCGCGGGCTGCCTTGGCACCTTTCAGGAGCTTTGCGCGTGTGGCGTCCGTCATCGGCTCCGCCTTGCTGTCCTCGGTGAGGTAGTAGCGGTCCGCGTTCTTTCCAAATGACCACGTACCAAGGTACGCCTCACGGAAGACGAAAAGCCCGGAAAGGTCGCCGGATACGTCCCCATCCAGCAGCTCGACGAGGCGGTCAAGCTCCGCCAAGTTCTCGCCGGCGAAAAATTCATAAGTGCGGCAGCGCTTGAGCCACTCGCGGGCCTCGTCGTCCGGTTCGTCCGGGTGGCAGAACCGCGTCTCGATCGTTGGCTTTTTGATGCGGAAAATTCTTTCCCCGTCCTCGACTATTACGGCCGTTTCCTTGGTGTAGTAGTCGAGATCCCGGCCGGGTGTCAGCACCTTTTCAAGCGCTGCGCGGATATATTCCCGGCTTTGCGTGGCGGGCTGTTCGTCCTCGACCGGTGCGGCATCCCAGAGGGCGCCGTCGATCCAGGACTCTGAGATCATCCAGGAAGGGACATTTTCCCAGTCCTGGAACATGAACTCGGGTTCGTGCTCCGAGGCGTGGAGCTTACGGCAGGCGGCCAGAAATTCACCCTTATTTGCGTAGTCCGCCAGGGTGAGCCAGGCACCGCGGAGGCTCCCGGAATTATATGCGCCGTAAGTACCGACGTAGACGCGCGCGCCGTTCAGGGTGTCCGTGCCTTTCTTGCGGCCTTTTCCCGCGTCTTTCATGGACGCGGATACGGCCTGGGCGACCTCCGAGAGCGCGCCCAGGTTGTGGGCCTTGATGATTTCGCGGACGCTTTCGGCGTCTTTTTTGCTGAAAATCCACCCGGGGCCACAGGACAGGCGGGCATTGAAACGGCCCCCCGCGGCTTTGAGTTGATTTTTTGCGGCGATGGTGTCGCCGGTCACGGCAAAAGATTTTGCGGAATAGTCTACAAGCGTAAGCATAGCAAAAAGGGTTTAATATGGTTAAAAATTCTTGGCGCCCCGCCGCAGGGTCAGCCGCTGCGGGGTGAAAATTGCCGCGGGGGTTATCCCGTGGCGTAAACCTTGGCGTAGATTTCCGGGCCGTAGGTCGCCTTGATCGTCTGCATGAGAGCGTCAGAAAGCGCGGCGCGTATCTGCATAAGTTCGTATGACAGGGAGCGGGCGGCGTTGTGCCGTTCGTTCACCTCGTGGAGGGCGTCACGTATGCCGGCGAAGATGCCGGGCGCATAGTCCTGGGCGGCGAAAAATTCGGCGATGCTCTCCAGGCATTCGCCGTGTGCGTTGCAGTCCGTCATCCTGCGCCATTTGCGCAGCGTCTGCGGGTGGATAGAAATGTGTTCCATATTTTTTTTGTTTTGGTGGTAAATGGCCCCCGTGGACCCGGTCAGAGGTCCAGGGCCGAAAGGGTGGGAAATTATCCGATATAAACCGGGACGAACGACAGGGAGCGCCGCCCGTTTCTCTCTGGCATCCAGTGGATGCCCCATAACATTTTTTTATCAACGTCCGGGGAACTTTCCCAGAACAGCGGCCGTGAAAATTCATAACGGGTGTACAGTTCCCGCGGGGTGGCGATCAGGTAACCGCGCCCGGCTGCAAGTTCTACGGCGGCGGCGTGTGCGGCCCTGTCTTTTTTGTTGGTGAGCCTCCAGGCCTTGACGGCTGCGGCGTCTTTCGTCATGCGTGCGGCCCAAGCGGCGCACGCGTTGAGGGTGTGGGAATGTGTCATAATTTTATACGTTGAAAATTCATTAGGGGCCGACCCGGGTAACGATCCCGGGCGAGTCCGTGGCGGCCTTTGTCGTGTTAGTTGAGTGCTTTTTGGGCGTTCTCCCTGATCGTCCAGGCGCCGACGGGCTGCAAAAGCCGGCCGTCGCTGTCTACGTGGTAAATCGTACCCTTGCGGATTGCACAGGAACAGCCGACCGCCTCCAGGCGGTCCCGGGTTGTCACCGTTTCCCATCCTGTCGTCTGGTATTCCGCGGCGCCCGTGTTAATATCTTTAACGGCGATAAGATTTCCGAACAGCTCCAGGTGCAGCGCGCCGAACATTTTATAAATACGGGTGTTTGACTTGTTAAACTCTTTGTTTGCGCTCCAGGCGCTTGCAACGGCTTTAGAAATTTGTTTCATAGTGTTTTTTGTATTAAAGGGTTGAAAATTTGGCGCGGGGTGCAGCCGTTCAGGCGGCGCCCCGTAATGGTGTCCAGTTTTCCGAACCACTGGCAAGCAGCGCCGAAAATTCACGCGCGGTGTAAAAATTCCGGTAGGGTTCCCCCTGGCTCCGTCCGGCCGTCGGCCGTTCCTTTTTGCATCCCGTCCGCCGTGTGGCGGTCTATGTTTCCAGATCTTCCACCCTTTCGGGCCATCTGGACCGGGGCCGGGCGCCCCGGGGCTGCGTGTTCTTTTTCAGCGTGGCGGGCGGCCTGGAATCGGACCAGGACCAGCGGCAACCAGCCGCCGCCCGTGTGGCGGTTTAGATAAACCGCAAACGGCCGTTTATCTCCAGGCTTACGGCCTCCTGTCGCAACTCGTCGCGCATGGTCTCGCAGAAATTCACACACGCCCGGCGGGCTTTGCGGACGGCGCGCCGCGTGCCGAACGCGTAAACTATCGTAACATCTTCAGCGACCAGGGCGCCGGACTCGGAAACCCAGCAGCCGCGGCCGGTGGTGGCGGTGCAGCCGCCGAACAGGGACGAAAGGAGGCGCGCGGCGCTCTCAACATATGCGGACGTGTCCGCGGCGCGGTCGGTGTCCGTCGTGGACGGAACGTAAATTTTAACGATGTGTGAAAAAGTCTTCATCTCTTTTTTCCCTTTTGTTTACACAAAGGTACGGCAAATCTAGTACTGTGTCAATGTCAAAAAGGCGCTTTTACATATTGAAAAACGATAAAAAACGGGGTTTTGTTGTTCAAAAGGTAGAAACAATTTTTGCAAATACGGCGTTTTTAGTACATTCGCGGAAATTGTTATAAATCAATGACTTGTAAAACCTACGGCGAAACCATCGCCAAACTATTGAAAGACAAGAAGATAACAGGCCGCGAACTATCGCGCCGCATGGGCGTATCTGTTCAAACTATATCGACATTTCTACACGCGCCCGGCCTGAACGCGTCCACCCTCGAAAGGATTTGCAGAGCGGCGGAGCTGGACCCGGCCGAGGTCCTGTTCCCGGATGGCGCGCCCTGGATCCGTCGCGAGGTCGCCCCGGATGCGGACCCGGAACCGGCCGCCAGCGCTGCGGCCCCTCAGGAACCCGCGCCGCCCCGCTCCCCCTGGCTCGACTTCTCCGGCCTGCCAGGATTCCAGACCATGCGCCCGGCGTCCTCCCTCGACGACGACCAGCAGCACCGGCCCTGACTCCCTGGACCAGCCGCCCAGGAGCGCAGCGCCCAGGAGCGGCCCCGCATCGCGCATATAGTTTATATTATATTCTTTCCGCTGTCCCCCTTATAGGGGGCTTTCTTATATTGTCATATAACAAAAAAATAAAACTATCTTTTGCCGGGTTATTATATGGCTCTGTGTCCGTCATTGTTTTATTAAATCTATAACGGACACAAAGAGATTATCAAAATAGCATATAAGGACGAACAGCGCCCCCTCTTTGCCTGTGCTATTTTCTGGCACAATCAGCCGCGCGGGGCTGGCCCCGCCGGGGCGATCCAGGCCCGCAGCCCTGGCCTACCTTGACAATAAAAAAACGTCATAATATAACGATATTGTAACGCGGTC
>Ga0310691_10002003_pt1 | contig 28856 bp, 20 predicted proteins | sample 176DNAGHGlowgp2_FD_203887 | JGI IMG/M metagenome (GOLD analysis project Ga0310691, IMG submission 203887) | Sheep rumen microbial communities from Palmerston North, Manawatu-Wanganui, New Zealand - 1766 DNA GHGlow gp2 (v2) (version 2) | ecosystem: Host-associated > Mammals > Digestive system >... | reverse complement strand
ACAAAATTGACGGCGGTTTAATTGGTGTAAGATTAAATCCAACAGAAAGAGAAAAGATACAAGAAATTTGGAATAAAATAAAAGTTGCAAAAGGTTATGAAAAAGACCCTAATATAGTTATAGATGTATATAAAAATAGACGAGGAGAGTTAAACTGCGTAAAAATTTTTAGATATTTTGATTATGCTACCTGTCATTGTATTGATTATTTCGTTACAGATGGAGAGTATCACATTGTTGAAAATATAAAAGAAATAAGATGCGAAGAACAAAGATTAAGTTATGCGGAATTAAATTATGAGGAAGGAGAAAAAATAAAATAATATGCCAACTTTAGCGGAATTAAGAGAACAATTAACCGATGAAAGTATTAAAGACATATTGATTCAATATGATGTTGAATATGTTGAAGAAACTGAAGATTACATCGTATTTCCTACATGCTGTCATAATTTAATCGGTGGTAGTTCAAAATTATATTATTATAAAAATAGTCATTTATTTCATTGTTATACTGAATGTAGTTGTAGTTTTGATATATTTGACTTGTTAATAAAAATGCATAAATTAAGAGGTGAAACTATTACTCTTAAGCAAGCTATTGCTTTGTGTAATTTAGACACAACCTACTTACAAGATGCAGATTTAGTAAAGTATGACATAAGTCAAGATTTAAGATTTTTAAAAATTGCAAACAACACAAGACTTATATCAACTGAAGATTTACAATTTAAAATTTATGATAAAGACATACTAAGAAAATTCTCTTTTGATTATATAGGTTTACAACCTTGGATTCAAGAGGGTATTAGTGTAGAAATATTACAAAAGTTTAATATTAAATGGGATCCTGCTAGACAATGCATAATAGTTCCTAATTTTGATATTAAAGGAAATTTAATTGGACTTAGAGGAAGATTTTTCCGCCCTGAAGATATCGCAAAAGGTAAATATAGACCAATATATGATAATGGTGTCCTTTATAGTTATCCAACAGGTAAAAGTTTTTATGGTATATATGAAAATCATAAAGCAATAGAGAAAAAGAAAATGTGTGTTATATTTGAAGGCGAGAAGAGCGTACTTTTGTTCGGGTCCATCTATGGCGCGGATAATAATATAGGATTGGCGACTTTAGGACAAAATATAACAAGAGAACAAATTCAGTATTTAAGAGAGATGAAAGTTAGAGATGTTATTTTGGCTTATGATACTGATTATGAAGATGTTGAGCAATTAAAAGAAGTAAAAAAGACTTATATTGAAAAGGCAAAAATATTTACTCCTTATTTTAATGTAAGTATATTATTAGATTATCACTTCTTACTTCCATATAAAAGTAGTCCAATTGATGGTGGAAGAGAAATTTTTGAAAAAATATTAAGTGAACAATTAAAGATAAGTTAATAAATGAGGAATTAAAATGAAGCAAATTAAATTAAAACAACATTATTTAGAGAATGGAATAAATATGCGAAACTATTTGCAGTTGTGCGGCATAAAAAAGGATGATTGTGATAGTTTTATCATCGCACCAAAACCATCAGATGAATTAAATCCAATACTACTTAAAAATATGCATATTGCGGCAAAAACTGCATATGAAAAGTTAAGTGATGATAATACTGTTGTGTTTGTACAAGTTGATAGTGATATGGATGGATGGACATCCGCATGCGAGTTTATTCAATATGTTCATATCCGATTTCCTAAAATTAAGTTGACTTGGAGATTGCATACTGGTAAACAACACGGAGTTATTTTAGACACTGTCCCATCAGAAGCTAATTTAGTTATTATACCAGATGCTGGTTCAAATCAAGTAGATGAACTAACTAAATTAGTTAATATGGGAAAAACAGTTATTGTATTAGACCATCACCAAGTTGAAGATGAAGAAAAGAGTTTAGCAAGCGGCGCAATTATTGTTAATAATCAAATTAGTCCTGACTTTCCAAATAAAAGCTTAAGTGGGGCAGGTGTTGTTTATAAATTCTTACAATACTTTGATACTTATTATTACAAATCTGATTTGTATAAACATTTTGCAGATATTGCTACTTTTGGTATCTTAGCAGATGCAATGGATATGAGAGAATTAGATAATAACTTTATTGCATATGAGGGGTTAAATCATATCAACAACAAACTTATTCGTGCAGTTATAAATCGCCAAGCTGGAGACGGCTTATATGCTAGAATTGTAGATAAAGAATCTCCAACTAAAACTGAAGCAGTATTCTATGTTGCTCCTGTATTTAATGGTTTAATTAGATATGGAGAACAAGAGGAAAAAGAAAAAGTATTTAGTGCTTTTACTACTCCTGATAGTAGTGAAATTATTGAAACTATTTATAGAGGTGCTAAGCGTAGTGAGAGTTTGTACGATTATTGCGCAAGAATTGCTGTTAATGCAAAGAGTAGACAAGATAATGCAAAAAAGAAGAGCTTAGCTATTTTAGAAGAAAAAATAAATAATGCAAATCATGATAAAGATAATCTTGTAATCGTAACTCTTAGTGGTAAAGAAACTGATAAAGTAAGCCCAAATATAACAGGTTTAGCCGCAATGGATTTGGTAAAAGAATATAACCGTCCAGTATTAGTTCTTCGTGAAGTAGAAGTTGAACAAGAAAATGGTAGCAAAAAAGTATTGTTCAGTGGTAGCGGTAGAAATGGTAATTTTAGTGGCTTTGATAGTTTATTAAATTTCTTACATCAAAGCGAGTTAGTTGAGTTCGCACAAGGTCACGATGGTGCATTTGGTGTTATGATAGAACCAGATAAAATAGATGCTTTAAGACAATATGCTGAATCACATATAGATAAAAATCTATTTGATAATCAAAATACTTTGGTAGATTATTACTTTTATGGTTTAGATAGTGTAGATGTTAATGGATTAGCAGAATTTGCAGCAGGACAGAAGATTTATTGCGGCACAATTCCATCACCAACCTTTGCATTTGAATTTGATATAGACGTAAATGATTGCACCTTAATGGGAAAAGAATCAAGCTCTATTAAGTTTAAAGGTGCTTTTAATGATTTCGTTGTATTCAAAAGACCTGATATTGCATCATTAATTATGGATAATAGAGGCGGAAAAATTCATGTTACAATGGTAGGTAAACCAGAAATGTCACCATATGGAAGATTACAAATTACTGCAAGTGATTGCGAAGTTAGTGAAATAGTAGTTGATACTACACCAGTGAAAAATAATGCGGTAAAATCAGCATTAGATTTAATTTAGAAAGGAGAGTAAAATGGAAGATTTCGTTAAAACACAAAATAGTCTTTGGGAACAAATTGAAAAAGAATATGGAATTAAGTTTAAATTGGCAGATGGTAGTTTTAGACCTGTTAATGAATGGTTAGACGATATTTATTTACAAAATCCTAGTCGTTTTGAAGAAATGATGGAAGACATATTTATTTATGGCGATATTTTATTCGCAGATTTAATTAAACATAAAGAATAAACGATAAAAAGAAAAAAACATTGACAAACAGTAAAAAATATTCTATAATAATAGTATAGAAAGGAAAAGTGATAATTATGAAAAGAGATTATATTTCTATTCATAACCACACTGAATTCTCTAATATTAAAGTTATTGATAGTATCAATAGAGCTCCTGAGTTAATAGATTATGCTTGGGAGCTTAATTTAGGAGGATTAGCAATCACAGAACATGATTGTCTAAGTGGTGTAATAAAATTAATAGAAGCATATAGAAAGAAACTTGATAAAGAGTGGGAAGCCGCTTATCCTGATAAAGAAAATGTCCATGATTATGAGCAAATGTCAAAAGATTTAGATTTTAAAGTAATTATTGGTAATGAGATTTATTTAAGTGAAGAAGACTTAACTGAAAAGTGTATGGACGGAAAGCATCCTGCTCATTTTTGGCATTTGATTTTATTAGCAAAAGATGAGGAAGGATGGAAACAATTAAAGCAGTTAAGTTCTGCCGCATGGAAACGTGCTTGGTTTAGAGGAATTTTAAGAACTCCAACTTATCCAAGTGATTTAATGGAATTTGTTAAAGGCGGACATTTAATTTGTTCTACTGCTTGTTTAGGAAGTTTTCCCGCTTGGTGTTGGAAACAGATTAAAAGTGCAACTGAAGAGGGATGGACAGAAGATGGCTCTGATGCAGAATATTATTATAATAAATTAGATAGCCATTTAGCCGCAATGGAAGAATTGTTTGGAGTTGGAAATTTCTTTATTGAACTACAACCGAATGAACCGGGAAGCGAACAAAATGAATATAATGGGTTTATGATAAATAGATATAAAGATTTGTACCCTTTTGTTTTTAGTACAGACTCTCATTATATGAAAGAAGAATTAAGACAAATACATACAGACTTTTTAGCATCAAAGAGTTCAGAAGATAGAGAAATAACTTCATTTTATAAATATGCTTATATGATGAGTCAAGAAGAAGTTCATAGTCGTATGATTGATTATATGACAGAAGAGTTCTTTGAAGATATGGTTAAAAACACAAAATATATTGGCGAACAATGTCATTATTATCCTCTTGAACAGCCAAAGGTTATTGCAAAAGTAGAATATGAGCATTTTGATGAATATGAACAAGATTTAGATGTATTTGGCGATGTAACAAAAGAAGAATATCCTTATTTTTATGAATATTTGCATACTGATAATAAAGCAGACCATTATTTTATGGAATTAATAGCACATGGTTTTATCAGTAAGTATCAAGAAAATTGGGATACTGAAGTTTATTATAAAAGACTTGAAGAAGAATTATGGACTATTCGTGAAGTAGGTAATGGTATTAATCAATCAATGAGTGACTACTTTACTTGTATGAGTAAAATGGTTAACTTAATGTGGGAAGCAGGTTCTTTAGTAGGTCCAAGCCGTGGTTCCGCAGGTGCATTGTTAATAAATTATTTATTAGATATAACACAAATTGACCCAATCTTTTTAAATCTACCTTATGTATGGCGTTTCATGCACCCATCAAGACCAGACTATCCAGATATTGATGTTGACTCTGAATCAGATAAACGTCAAGCGGTATTTAATAAAATAAGAGATTATTTTAGAAGTATTGGTGGAGATGTTATTAATGTTTGTACTTTTGGTACTGAAGGAACTAAGTCCGCATTAAAAACTGCGGCAAGAGGTCTTAACATTAACTTAGATGAAGTTGCTTATGTAAGTTCAATGGTTCCGAATGAAAGAGGCTTCGATTGGAGTTTACACGATTGTTATTATGGTAATGATGATGACCGTTCACCTATTAGTGCTTTTAAAAAGGAAATGGATGCAAACCCACAATGGTGGAAACTTGCACAAAGTATTGAAGGATTAGTAACAAGACTTGGCGTTCATGCTTCAGGTGTTGTTTGTGTTAATGGTGATTTTATTGAGCATGGTAGCTATATGAAGACTAACAGTGAACAGTTAGTTACAGCATTTGACTTACATGACCAAGAAAAATGTGCCTTAATTAAATATGATATGTTAACTGTTTCTGCACTTGACCGTATTCATCAATGTATGAATTATATGCTTGAAAGTGGAGATATGGAATGGAAAGGTTCATTAAAAGAAACTTATGATTATTATATTAATCCTAACAAATTAGATTATGAAACTCCTGAAATGTGGGATATGGCTGCACAAGGTAAGATTAGAGCGTTATTTCAGTTCGATACTATTGTAGGTGGTCAAAGTATTAAGTATATTGAACCTAAAAACTTACAACAATTGGCTATCGCAAACTCAATTATGAGATTAATGGCACCAGAGGGTGAAGACCAGCCAATAGATATTTATGTAAAATATAAAAGAGTTCCGCAATTATGGTATGATGATATGAAAAATGCGGGATTAACAAATAATGAGATAAAAGTTCTTGAAAAGTATTTAAAAGTTAAAAATGGCGTTGCAGATTCACAAGAAGTAGTTATGCAATTATCAATGGACCCACAAATTAGTGGATTCTCAATGAAAGATGCCAATAGATTAAGAAAGATTATTGCAAAGAAAAACTTTAAAGATATTGAAAGTATGCACGGATTTTATCTTGAAAGCGGCGAAAAACTTGGCACAAGTAAAGCAATGTTAAACTATGTTTGGGATAAACAGTTCAAATTAAGTTTTGGATATAGCTTTAGTACCATTCATACTACTGGTTATAGTGTTATTGCTGTTCAAGAAATGAATTTAGCTTATCATTATCCTTCAATTTATTGGAACTGTGCTTGTTTAAGTGTAGATAGTAGTGCAATTAGTGCGCAAGACTTCTATAATTTAATTGATGATGGTGTAATTGAAGTTGATGAAGATGAAAAGAAAAAAGTAGCAAGTAAAATGGACTACTCAAAGATTGCGGCAGCACTTAGTGACTTCCGTAGTAATACATCTATTTTGTTGCCTAACATAAATAAGTCAAGATTAAGTTTTACACCTAATGTTGAAAATAACACAATTTTATATGGTTTAAAAGGTATCACAAAAGTAACCGACCCTGCAATAGAAGAAATAATGATGAATAGACCATTCTCATCACTTAATGATTTTTTAGAAAGAACAACTAAAAAGACAGTTTCTTCTGATAAAGTATTGAGTTTAATTAAAGCGGGAGCATTTAATGAAATTGAAAATAAGACAACAAGAGAAATTTTAGTTGATTATATTGATATGACATGTGATAAAAAGAGCAAATTAACTCTTCAAAATGCAAATGCATTAATTGATAGAAATTTATTCCCAAAAGAACTTTATAAAGAATGTGAAGTGTATAAATTAACAAAAGAATTAAGAAAGCATCGTACTGCGGATAAATTGTGGTATAGAATTGATTTTGAGTTCTCAGCAGAAAAGGGAGATATTTGGAAAGAAGTTTTTCAAGCATCAAAACCTAAAATTGAATATATAGATGATATTCCTGTAATCAATTCAGATGCATGGGATAATTATTATGACCGAAATATGGATAAGTTAAGAGCCTATATTAAGAGCAATAGTGCTGAATTGTTAGATAAATTAAATAACTCATTATTCCAAGAAAAATGGGACAAATATTGCAGTGGTGATGAAATAGATTGGCAACTTGAAAGTTTAAACTTCTTCTTTGATGTTCATCCATTACATACTGCGGCAAAAGAAATTGGTATTGAGTTAACTCCATTAAAATATATACAAGAAGATGCTCAAGATGGTTTCTTTGTAATAAATGGAAAAGAATTTCCAAAGATGAAATTATATTCAATTGTCGGAACAGTGATTGATAGCAACACAACTAAGAGTACAGTTACATTGCAAACATTAGATGGCGTTATTACATTAAAAGTATTTAAAAATTTATATTCAATATTTGATAAAGTTGTATATTCTGCAGACGGTGAAAATGTAGTACAAGATAGCTTTTTTGAAAAAGGAACAAACTTACTTGTAACTGGTATAAAGCGTGGTTCTACATTTGTGCCAAAGGTATATAAGTCAACTGGAAGAAAAGCCATACTCAAAATTAACTTAAAAGATGGTCGTCATTTTAAAGATTTTGAGGAAAAGTTGGAGATTTAAAATGAAAGTTATGATATGAGATATAGAGTGATATTACTCAACAGATAAAACAAATATTTTAGATATTGATGCAATGAAGTTGAGTAGTTATCATAAACAAAAAGGCGACAATGTTTATCTCGTAAAAAACAAGTATGATATAAATAGAGAGTGGGACTTAATGTATATTTGTAAAAAGACTGCTGAAAGTCCTACTCCTCCACTTGGATTAACACTAAACAATCCGAAAATTATAAAAATCGGAAAAGGATGGACAAATTCAAACAGAGTTGATGATATAGTATTGGCTTGTCGCCCAGATTACTTATTATATCCAAATATGCAAAAATACGACAATACTTCATATGAAAGGTCAGAATATTGAACTTTCTTAAATAATGAAGGACAATTACTTCCTCTTACTCAAAGTGCGGCGAGACAAGAGAAAAAGAATAGTATAGTGGTTGCCGATAAAAATTTATGAAGTAATGATTGTGAAATTATTTTAAAAGTTCTAGAGAAGATAGAGGGGTTAAACAAAAATGTTTCATTTTTAGAACCAATTTCAATAGAAAAATTCACATCTGATAAAAGAATAATAGATAAATTTTTAAAGCTAAAAATATGGAATGGAAACAATATTAGTTGAACAAAGCTTACGTTGAATAATGCGGCAAAATTTTTAAGCTTCTATCAAAAATTTAAGGATATTAAAAAGTCTATTGTTTTCAATCCAATTGAAATAGATATGAATGATATGAATGAAGATTTATGCAAAGACATAGAACTTTTGCCGCAATATATTCAAATTTTAACACAATGTTTAAAAATAAATTTGCCTATAAAAATAAAACAAAATGTAAGCAAACCACTTCTAATTGTAAAAACATTAGGCGATTTTATCAACTGTAATAAACAAGTGTCTTGAATTGAATTTATAACATATCGTTATCATAAGAAAATCAATGGAATTTCGTCCGCAATTAAGTTGTGGCTTAGTCCATCACAATGGAATGAAGATTTTAGAAAATTATTACAATTGACATATAAAGATATTGAATTTTGTTGTATAAGAAGAAATAACAACATTTTAGACAAAACTATTGTTCCTTGATACAAGTTTAATAATACTTTTAAATATAATATATAATACATAAAAAGGAGTACAAATGAAATACAAGAAATATAAATATATCTGCATTTTAGATACTGAAACTACTGATGTGTATTGGAACTCGTGCGGTCCAGTGCAGCTTGCCGCAGAAATATGTGATGCAGAAGGAAATATTATAGATAGCTTCAATGAAAGAATTAAAACTACCCATAAAATAAATCCAGATGCTAGTAAAGTACATGGTATATATGCTTCTGATTTAAAAAATTGCCGACGTGAAAGTGAAGTATTGCTTGACTTTTGTGCATGGTTATTAAATTGGAATGTTGATATAATTTTAACTTATAATGGAGAAGCTTTCGATAGACCAATGTTAAATTTACGATGTGAAACATTACACATTAATACTGATTATTTTGATAAACAAAAATTTAAAGGCGTTGACATTCATACTTGAGACGTTAGTCCTGCAAAAAAGAAAAATCTATTTAATCTTCAATCTTTAGGAAGAAAATGGAAATTAACTCTTGTTAGTGAATTATTAAATATTAATTCAGGACATGCTCATGATGCACTAGCGGATGTAGATATGACTAGACAAGTATTTTTCAAATTAGACCCTTTAATTCATCCAGAAGACTGGGAATAAATAAAACAAAAAGAGCGATTAATAGTCGCTCTTTATTTATTTTTTTCTTTATTAATTTGTATTTCGGCTTGTTGTCTAATCCATTCCTTTAAATCACCATAGTTTGCCGCAATGTAATCTTTTGCTTGTTGACTCATTGTATTTTCGGCATACGAGATTGTTTTTTGCATAGCCTTTTCTTTTGCATCTGCATCTCAAAAATTTGTACCTTTTAATGACTCAACATAAGTTTGATATGTAAACTTTACACCATCACCAACTATATCTACAGCACCAAGTACTATTTTTCTTATTTTTTCATCTTTAATTTTAGTGCTTATAAATTTAATAATAAAGCCACCTACAACAGAAAAAATCCCACCTAATGCTCATAATACAACTTGTGTTACTATATTTTCTCACATATTATTCTGTCTCCTTTACATAATAAGTTAAATTAAACTCAAAATTATTGCAGTAATACTACTAATTAGCGCCGCAACTGTTGCTGCATAAAAAGCCCATTTACCTTTTATTTTCTCTTTTGTCTCTTCAGAGTCGGTTTGTTGTTGCTGTTCTATAGATATTAGTTGACCTTCAACTCTACTAATCCTATCTTCTAATTCATCACTTTTTTGAAACAATTCCTTCGCTTTCTTCTTACTGTCTGCATGATGTTCAGCATCTTTATCATTAATTTGCTGAATTGCTTTTTCTTGTGCAATTTGTAATTGTAATAATTTCTCTTGGTTAACTATAACTTCATTAAGCTTCTTAGTTACTTGGTCTAAACTTTGAGAAGTTAAACTTAAACACGTTTCAGTTTTTCCAATACTTTCAGTAAGAGAGAATAATCGATTTAATACAGTTTGTTCATCTATAGGCATTATCATCACCACCGCATAAATGCTATTCTTATCCTATTTTTATTATAGTTCACTTGCGCGAAATTAGCAATTTTCGAGAAAAGGTGCTATAATATGAATATACAAGGTGGTGATAATTATGGAAATTATTATTAACGGAACTGCGAAAAATGTTTGTGATTTTACAACTGACATTTTAGCAACAGAAAAAAATAGAATTGAAAAGAAAATTTCAAATATGGAATATATAGACGCTAATGAAATGCGTACTTATGTTATTATTTCAGAAGAGTTAGAAAGAAGAAGTGAGCAATAATGGCAAAGCTATCTGCGGAAAAAATTAACGAAGAATTAAATAAAAAAGGCTTTGAATTGGTAGATGGTAGTAATTATGAAAATTTAATGAGTTTTATTACCATTAAATGTCCTAAAGGTCATATTACTCAAACCAATTTAAAAAGTTTTAGACATGATAGTTATCAGTGTCCAGAATGTGATAAAGGAATAGATTTTGTTAATCCTGAAGGTATTCCTGATAAGGGAAACAAATACAGAGTTATTGCATTTGACCAAGCAACAGAACATTTTGGATTGAGTATTTTTGATGATGGTAAATTAGTATATTATAAACTTTTTGTATTTACTGGTTCTGTAATCAATAGAATAGTAAAGATTAGAAAAACTATAGATGAAATTGTCATAAAACAATGAAAACCTGATTATATTGTTTTTGAAGATATACAATATCAAAACGGATATATTACTTTTAAAACACTTGCCATGTTATTAGGTGTAGTTCATGAAGTATGCCAAGCTAATGATATTCCATTTGAATGTGTAAGTCCAAATGTCTGAAGAAAATACTCTGGAACTTGCGGCAAAACTAGACAGGAAGAAAAAAAGTTGTCAATAGCAGTAGTAAAAGAAAAATATAATGTATCTGTAACTGATGATGTTGCTGAAGCAATACTAATTGGACGATATGGTGCGGCAAACCATTACGCTGAAGCACCTCTATTATTTGGAAAGAAAAAAACCTCTTAATTGAGGTTTTTATTTTTGTATTAAGGTTTTAACTAACTGTTTTAATTCTTCAATTTCTTTTGATTGATTGTCAATAATCTTTTGTTGCTCTTGAATTGCTTTTCAAGCAATATATACAAGTTTTGATTCTTTTACTGACATATAGTCACCATTTTCACCGCTCGCTTGCGGATTAATTACTAAATCAAAATTTCCCGCATTAACTTTTAATGCTTCTTGAGCAATAATACCGATTGAGTTACTATTGTCTGATTTGTATTTAAAATTATAAATTGGAAGTTTATTAACAATATCTAAAGCGGAGAAGGTTGATTGAACAATGTCTGTTTTTGCTCTGCGGTCAGAAGTTGCATTAAAATATAATGCATTACAACTAGCATCACATAAAATTGGTATATTAAAATATGAAGCTATTTGATTTTTTCCTTCTGCGGATTTTTTTGATAAAGCAAATCCTTTATACTCATCATTTGTATAAATTGTAAAAGATATAGGACATTCTTTTAAAGTGGAATCATCAGTACTATTTGTGGTATTAACATTAAATTTTCCTGTTGTATCAAAATATGTTTTTACTAAATTTGCTTGTGTTTTTATATTTCGTACTTTACTTGAATCTATCGTAAAAATAGTTTGTGCTATTTTTGTAGGGTCTGTAGAATCTACTTGTTTGTGTGTTAAGGAAAAAACTGTACTTTTACCTTCCATAAAAGTATTAGTAGTTGCAGAAGGATTAAGAATAACATTATCTCGTTCATCAAAATATATTTTATGCATTAGAATATTAGAATTAGCAGAAAAAGTAAACTCCTTTTCTATCTTTCCATTATCCATTTTAGTTGTGACTAGGTGTCCTAAATTTATTGAATCAGTATCTGTAGTTCCTTGATAAGAAAATAATGGTGTTTTTATATCTGTTGTTTCAGTATTTTGTAATTGATTAAAATCTAAAAGAAATTTTATACCAGTAGTAGTAAAACCTTTTAAATGTTCATAATAATAAGCCATATTATCACCCATATTAATTATAATATTTTCGGAGGAGAAAATCAAAATTCTCCTCCTTTTTATTTTAGTTTAAAGGATTGTTTCTAATTAATTTTGCTAATCTACGAATAAGTTTGTCTTGATATTTTATTGTATTTACTGTTAAGTTACAATTTCCATCATTTCTTAAGTCTATTGAAATATCGGTAATAAATAATAGAGTAGATAGTAAATTAAATAAGTCGTCTCCATTTTCAATATAATCTGCTATATCAACTTGTATACCATCACCAATATGAAGTTCTAAGTTGTTATAATATTGATGATTATATGTAGTTTTATTAGATTTTGTTTTAATATCAATAGACTCTACGTCATGAACTAAATCTATTAATGAAATAGAATAGCTCTTTTCAGGATACTTTTGATCTTCAAAAGCATATTTCGCCATAGTTAATAATTCTTCAGATGTAGTTGCAGAAGAATTAGTATATGATGCTTCTAAGAATAAGAATGGGTATTGTTCAAAAAATTGTTTTCATAAATTATTTCTATTTTCAATTAATTGTTCATATAAACTAATACCATAGTCTACAAAGTGAGATGTTAAATAATTTACTGCAATACCACTTCATCCAGCATAATGATTTAGTTGAACACCAACCGCTGAATTTATAAAAGTTGCTCAATTACATCCGCCTTTTTTAATTGTATAGAAAGATATATTATCTTTAATTTTTGAAAAATATAGTAAATTTGTTGACACATTTTGAGTATGAGTTAATAAATTATCAACTTCTTTTTGTTGTTCTAGTGATAATTGATTGTAAGAATATAGTTGTGAATTTTCAATAATTGGTGGAGTATCATCTCAATATAATGTATATTGATTGTCAGTTATTTTATTGATAACTGGAACATACAATTCATTTAATCCAACACTATCGACTTTTCCACTATCATCAAGATGTGTTGCTACAACTCCAAATTTATTCTCAACTCTTTCTTGTTTAACTCTTCATTCTTCTGGTATAAAAATATCGCATTGTAAACTTGCAGCATAAGCTTCATTTCAATATGTTTGAAGGTTTGATTCAATTAATGCGGCATATTCTAATAATGGCATTTTGCTTCTTTCGATTGTATTTTCTGTTGTTGTATATTCATATCAAAAATCACCATTTGTTGGATTGCTATATACAGAAAAGACAGATGGTTTAACTGTAACATATACGGTATATTTAAAGTCTTCATAAGGAGAATATCCATGTAATCCAACATGTGTATTAACTCTAATATCTGAAAAATCAAAATTATATAATATGGTATCTGGAATAGAAGATGATGCATTATAACGATATAGATTAAGAGTTATAGGCGTAGTATAATCAAAAGTGGAATACTGATAAGTTTGATAATATTTATAGGTTAAATTATCAAAAATTTGATTAATAGTATAAATTCTTTCATTAGCCTCATTGTATAATTCAAATTTATTATCTAATAGATGGTCATATAAAATATATTTTTCACCATTATAAAGTAGAGAGTCTGGAGAAACAGGAACATTTTTTTCTACGTAATAAAGATGATTAACAATATCTTCATGATTATAATAATCTTCTAGTGTAGCTAATTCTTCATCAACAATAATATCCATTGAAAAGAAATCTCTCGCACTAACATCACTTGGAATTTCTTCTTCAATATAATTTTTAATAAAATAGAAGCTGTATCCTGTATCAGAAGATAGTATAAAATTATAAAGTTGTTTACCAGTCATTACTTGTCCTTCTTCAATAATATCGTAGTTAATATATTGATTTAGTTCTGCTGGCATGTTGTCTGGAGTGTTTCACTGTGTACGTGTTGCGTCAATAACTAAATAATTTTCATTATAATGTGCATTAGTTTTAGCTTTAAAAACTTGGTAATCAAAGTTTCCTCAAATGCCTGCAAAAGTTTCTTTTTGATATATTTTTGTCTTCTTATATCGAAGATTGAGTACATCATATTGCGGATCTTCTGGACATAGACTACGATAAAATAAAAAGTTACCAAAACTTCAAGCAAGATTATCATTAAAACGGAATTCGATACTCTCTTCTTTAATAATTTTTTGAACTACATTACTATCATCTTCAATAGGGTTTTTTGCATAAAAGAAGTATTGAGGAAAATCTGATATAAAATCTGAATATTTTTCTTTTTCTCCTTCTGCAACCCTAAAACGTTCATTATTGCTATCATTATTTTTTTGATTTATAGATGTATATAATCCATTTTCTGCTGATATATATTGATTTTTATGATCTTTTACATAAAAATTTTGATAATTATAAGCATTTACAAGTTGTCGCTCTGTATAAGTATAAGTTCCATCATCATTGTGTTGTTCATAATAGACATATTCAAGAGGATAGTTTTGAATATAAATAGAATCTAATTTTGAATCACGACTAGCGTAAAGAGAATAATCTATATTATGACCTTTCATGTTACGTGCAGTACCATTATAACTACCACGAATTAAAAATTTAGAAGTTACAGTATTTTTACTTATACCACTTAAACCACCTAAAAGTGATGCTGTTAATAGTGTTAATGTTACAGCACGAGGTCAATTATAATCAAATTCTTCATATTCTATTTTTCCCCATCCTATTTTATCATCTGGTCGTTTTGAGTAATCAAATGGATGATCTATATCAAGTATAGTTCTACTACCAATATTATTACCATTAAGTAAATTATTAAAAGGTTCGTATTTAAAGTCTTTTCTTTCTTTTAAATTCAATGTTCCGTTTTTTCAATTACGCCATAAAAAACCTTTAAATAAAGAAGTTGATGTAATTGGTTGATAAAATAATTCACCACTACAGATATAATTATCATCTTTTTTAGTTACGAAATTCAAAGTATCTTTTTCGAAAATGTTCTCAAAATCAGATGAAAACTCTTCTCCTAAATAAAGTGGTCTTTTTAAATCATTTATATCAAAATGATAGTCTCTATCTAGTGATGCCGCTTTAATTGTACTACCAGCTTTTATAACTATTTTACTATAATCAAATGAAACTTCATCTTCATATAATTTATTACATACCAAATATTTTCTATTTGTTTCATACATTTTTACTTCACAAGGCATTATATAATTATTATCTTCAATTTGAATATTAATTTTTATATCCTCTTCTTTTATGTCTGGATATTCACTAAAATTACCATTAATAATATCGAATACATCTTCTAAACGTAAAAAGAAAACTTGCTGTAAATAAGTTATTTCTTTATTATAAAAGTCATTTTCAGTTGTAGTGTGAAGAACATCTTGATAACAATGTAAATTAAAGTTGTAATAATTATTCTTATTAATTAAATAATTTTCTTTATCAAAAACTGAATGTTGAAGATCATTGTTGTATAAAGTTATATTATGATAATCCACTACATTATTATCTTCATCTTTAACAAAGAATGCTGGATATTTTTGTATATCATCTTCTGTTAAAATTCTATATCTGTCTTCATTTTGCGGCGAAAAACGATACAAATTATCTAAATTTTCTGTATTGTTATCACTTATTATTATAGTAACATCATAATATCTTTGATACATATCATCTAAAGGAGCATTAAAATAATTTCTAAAATTATATAAATTCTTTAAACATCTTTGTCTTGATGATAAGTAAGTTCTCATATATCCAGAAGCTGTTTCATGTAAATTAACAAAGCCAGAAGTGTATATAGTTCCTTGTAAACTTGTTTCATTACTAGGTGCGGCACCAGTAACACTGTATTGTAATAAACTTCATCTTTGTATTAAATTATTTGTATCATAATTTTGAATTTTACCATCTTTTTTATACTTATCTACAATATTAGCCACCTCTGCGCCAACACTATCTATATTATTAGTCATTGTAGATAAATATTCGGTTTGCTTATGAATACGAGAATAGTATATATTCGCATTTAATAAAATATCAGAATTAATTTTTCTCAAATCGTTATATATTCTATTTGTAATATCTTTTTCATCTGATTTAGATAACATACCATTATTTATAAAATAATTAAAATCAATTAATTTATTTTCTAATCAAGGAAGTTGGTCTGCAGCTTTTGCAAATTCAATGTCTTCATCTGTGTAACCAGTTTTAAAAAATCCATACAAATGAAAAGAAAAATTTTCATCTTCTTGTTCGTTAATCCAACTTGATAGATCATTATTTGTTATAGTAAAAACAATATAATGTGCATCAGATTGCTTGTGGATTTTACACAAAATTTTTGAATTATTTGTAGTTGCTGTTTTTATATTATAATTTATTGTAAAGAAAATGGTTGAATTCGCAGAGCCGCTATTAACGACACAAGAATCATATAGACTGTATAGTAGAAAATCTTCCTTAGATATTCGTTTATTAATGTATAAATTACTACCATCATGATATATAGAAATAATATCATCCTGACGATAATCTTCTTCATTTGAAAAAGTATATTGTTGTAAATCAGAATTTAAAAAGACACTACTACCTTTTAATAGTTTTGTATATAACCCCTTAGAATAAACAGAATTCTTCTTTCAATATGTACTATTAAAACATTTACTAAAAAATGGACTAACTGATGGTAATGGTGTAATTTCAACATCTGAACTTAAAGTTCTACTATTAATATTTAAAACTGTTATCATTGAATCTGATTGTTGAGATAAACTAAAGTTTTTAATATTTCTAAAAGGTGAATATTTTAGTCCTGATATAACATCTTTTTTAGATGGTTCAAACCAAAAATATGTTATAAGCTCAACAAAATTTTCTGTTGAATCTGAAGTTGTAGTTACTGTTGCAGTATTCAAAGATAATCCGATAGACTCTCCTAAAGAAATTAAAGCGCCATTTGCAGTTGTAGATGAACAACTAAAAGGTATTGTTTCATATAAATCATTATTATCTGCATTTTTTATATATGGCTGTTTAATTACTTTAAATAAGGTTTTATCTCTCAATAATGTTGTTGATGCAGAACCATCAGTGTATAAATAAAGAGGGATATTAAGTTTTAAATATTTATATGTAATTTTACATTCTTTTACTATTTTTTCAGCTCAAGAATCAATTGACATTGCTCCAATAAAATTATTTGAAGATATATCATTATTGATTGTATATCCATCATTTTGTTTTGTAAGCTGATAAGAAAAACTATCTTGACAAGAAAAACTATATATTACATTATTTTCTAATAAATTATATGTTATATCTTTTACTGTAAATAACATTAAATTTCCATGTTTATCTTCTAATAATAATTGACTGCCAATTTTAATTCTGTCTGAAAAAGGATTTTCAGTTCAATTATCATTATCTAAAATCATCTTATCAAGAGAAAAAGTTAAATCTTTTTGTCCTTGTTGATGTAAATTTAATTTCTCATTATACGTATATGTGTTGGTATATACGTTAGTTAAACTATTAGTTGATAATATTTCTTGGTCATTATTTTTTTCATACTTTAATATGTCTTCAGATACATTGTTACCATAAAATTCTGAAATAGTATTTTTTATATAATTGTTCATTCCATCTTTATCGCGGAATTTCGTTAATAAACTTAATTTAAAATATGCCATAAAATCACCTTCTAATGAAATATTACCTCAAAATTTTTCTCAATAGACTCTGATGATTGTTTTGTCTTATCAAGAAAAACTTTATATGCGCCACCCTTTGCGGAATAGCCTTCATGAATTAATGTGTCTGCAATTATTTCTTCATATTTAATATTATTATCATTGTCTGTATATTTATATACTGCATCAAACATTAAAGAAGTCGAATTTTCTCATTGTTGTCATTCTTGTAAGGTCTCTGAAACATGATTAACATAATCATACAATTTGTCTAAATCGTCTGCATCATATAAATATTTTATATCATATATTCCTCTATAGAAATATCTTGGAACTTCTACTGCAAATTGAGTCTTAAAAGATAAACTTGCTACTGTTTCATCAGCTAAGAAGAAGTAATACTTTAATTTTGCATCTGCACCATCCATTACAAAATTAAAATCTCATAAATAATATTGTCCTAATGCTCCTTCAAATACTATATAGTGTGACATTAAATCAGTATCTTCAATTTTTACATCATATGGGTCAATTTTATAAACTGAGGCTCCAATATTTAATCACGTATCACTATTTCCGCATTGTAACTGTTGTGAGGTTGTATTTTTAAAACCTCATCTAAAATTTAATCTATCAATCCTTAATTTTTTATTATTTTCAACAATATTGTCTATTTTTACTTCATCTGTATAACCTTCTTTATTATATCTAAAAAAGGTTATTTTTTCTGTATTTTCTGTTTTTTCTGTCAATAATCTTCATTCTGGATTGTAATAATGAATATATTCATATAGAGATTCAATGTCTATTTTAAGTAAGCTTAAATATTCATTTTTAATTGCATTTTCTATATCTTTTATGTTCTCTACTTGAGTAGAAATATTAAAGAATCTCATATTATCTCACCCTTATGTTAAATTTTTGATTTGGTCATAATTTACTCTCTGCGTTTGGAATTTCAATATGTATTATATTGTTATTTAAAATTGTTCAATTATAATCTATATAACACTCTTCTCATGAATCATATTCACCTTTTTTAATAAAAAATTTAACAATAGGTTTTAAAATATCATTACCATATTTACATACAGGAATCTCTCAATAATGTTCATCTCCATCAAATTCAAATATTGCTGAATATAAATAAGAATTTTCGGTATTTATTTTGATAGTTTCTTCAACATTATTAAAATCTGTAGAGTAAGAATATACAAGTTTTATATTACCATCAACATAAGATAGTGATGGCTTATAAACTCCTTTATTTTCAGCTGGGATTCATTCAATTGATCCGTCTGGCATTTTGTATGCAATATCTCCTCTATGGTGTGTTTCAAATTCATCTGATACTACATTTACATTAACAATTGCCGCTTCACCTATACTTAAAAGAGGTATTTTTGCTGCTAAATCTGCATTTCCTTTAATAATCTGAGTAACGTTGTATATATCTCAAAATGATACATCTCTATTTAAATCATCAATTTTTTTATTTAAATATTCTAATTGTGATTTTATATCAAATACATTTTTAATATCAAACGTATTAAAAAACTGAGTTTCATTATTTTTTAAATTCATATAAACCTCCTACATTAAAATAGCCTTGGCACGACCATATATTTTAGTTTGTTCAAGATCGATAACTGGAGTTATTCCGCCTTCTTCATTAGACCATTCTCAAACAAAATAAACTTCTCTGACTTTTTGATTTTTTTCTATTTTAACTTTTTGAGTAATCATATTTTTAATTAAATAACTACCATCGTTATTTGTATATAATAAATTTAATATTTTATAATTTGAATTTCCAAAATGAGCAAATACTAAACCAGATGTAGAGTCATATTTAATTGAAATTGTTTTATCTATTTCCTGTAAACTACTAGGAGATCCATTCACACTTTCAGTATTTCTTCAATCTTTTGTAATTGGATTAAATTGTATATGGCATAATTGAATTCATTTGTCTGTATGTGAATAATTTTCTTCATCAGTAATATATAAATTCAACATTCCTGTTTTATTATCTCATATATTATTTATTACTGTTTCTGCAACAACACCAAAAGATAATTCTGAAGATTCAAAATGGTCTTTTGGATTTATTATTGGAGTAAAAATTCTTGCTGCATAACCACTTTTTGAAGGAAGTAATTTGTTATTATCAACTGTTCAAACATATTGTCTTTGAGCAATAGCACATTGTTCACCTTGGACTTCAAAAGTAATAGTATTTTCAACTAAATAAACATCCTCACCATCTGTATTAACACCAATAATAGTTTTTACTGCTTCTTTTGTAGAAATAGTTTTTGCTAAATAACATAATTTTTTGTCATAATCAAAAGAAAGATAATCTATTTCATATGGACCAAGTGCAAGAATAAGACTTCTATATTCTTTTGCACTGACGCCATAACTACAAATATTAAAACTTACTTGCATTCTAGTAAACTTAACACCAGTTAAATTACCTGTAGCATGATCATATTGCGGTGAACTGTATTCATTAGAAAATGAAGGACCATTAACAAATTTAAGTGAACTACCATTGTTCGTGATGAAGGTATGGTATGTTTCTCACATATCTTCACCACGCCAATAGAATTTGCAGTATTTATCGAGGTTACGTCCAAGTAATTCTCTTTCTTGTTCAATTGTTTTTATATTTGAATAACTTTTTGTACTCATCTACGTCACCCCTATGCTGCACTTACACCATTTTGAATTAATGCAGCTAAAATATCTTGTTTTAAATTTCTTCCTTGTGCTTCTTGTCCACTTAATTGAATTACTTTATCATTAATAGTTAATATTAAATTTCCACCTGAATTAGTAACTTTTACGTTATCCCAATCAATATTAGAAACTTGACTACCAAATGTGCTTTGAATTTCATTTAAGTATGATTGCGCTTCATTTGCAGTTTTTCCCGCAAAGCTTTCAGTTGATAATAATGATGCTACTAATTCATTTCCACTAGTTCCATTTAACATATTTAGAATTCCTCTATTTGTTAATAGAAGCTCATCAAACTTTTCATCAATAGAAGATATTGTATCATCAATACTTTGAATAACAGCTTCTTGCGCACGTTCTCTTAAAGTTTGAAGTCTTTCTTTCTCTAATTCAGCAAGAGAATTTTCCAACTCTTCTGTTTTTGCTAGCGAATCTGCATTTGTTGAACCTGCTAATTTTGATAAATTAGTGATAAGTAGTTCCGCATTTTCTTCATAGTTTTGATCTTCTTCAGCTTGATTAATAGCATCAAAATATTTTTGATATGCTTCTTTTCTAGCTTCAAGAGATTCTGTTAAAGCATCTTGCTCTTTTTGAAGAAGCTCTTTATACGCTTCTATTCGTTTATTTTCCTGTTCAACTAATGTTTCTAAATCTACACTTAAGAAATCATTAGATTGTAATTGTTGTAATTTTTCTTTTAAATATTTAATTAAAGCTTCGTTTCTATCTGCACCAATCTTTGCTTCTTCAAATGCTAATTCTGCGGCAACTTCTTTTATTTCATTATTAATATTCTGTCTTAATGTTGGGTTAGAAGCCAATGCTCGTTGTATTTGTTGATAATCTTGAGTCTGAAAAGCCTCTAAAAGAATTTTACCTTCTTCTCCACTAAACATTTCTTGATTTTCGCTTAAGAATGTACTTTGTTCTGTACCACTCATTGTATTCCACTTTTGTGCTGCAGTATATATTGAAGTAACAGAACTCTTTAACTTATCTACATTTTGACCAATATTTTGAACTCCAACTTGCACAGCATTTGCAACTTGATTTAAAATTGTACTATAAACTTCTTCATAATCTTCAGCATTGACTTTTGCTAAAAAATCTCCAAAAGCTTCTTGCATTGCTGCTGCAACATTCATATTTGTACGAGATAAAGCTGGAAGTAAATAGTTAATTAGTCTATCTTGATATTCCTCTTCACTCATTATAGTAGAAAGATCTGTTGTCGTTCCTTCTTCTTTTAATATGTTTAGAATTTTACTATATCCAGTATATAAATTATTAATTTCATCATTTGTGATTTTTAAATTTTCAATTAAATCTAATACTTCGCTATCTCATTCAGCAAATACTTTAAATTCTGAATAAGCATCACTAAGAGCTTTTCAAATACTAGATGTGCTTGATAATTCTTCTCTTAATTTTTTAAAAGCTTCAGTTCTGGCTTTTAATGAAGCATCATCGTCTTGTAATATATCTGAAGCAACACTACCATCTTCAACTTTAATATTACTTAATTCTGTTAAAAGGTTACGCATTCCTTTTAAATCACCAAGCATACTTTTTAATTTAGAATCATCTGCAGATTCAATAATTTTTTCTATTATAGATTGTCTTGAAGAAGCTTCTTCTGATGTTAAATCTAATTCATCTAATGCTTGGTATGCAGTACGTTTTACTGAAGAACGGGCTTGTAATTTGTACATTTCTCCATTCTTTGCGCTATTTCAGTTTGCGTTCTTTAAAGTCTTTATTAAAGAAGCTTCATTTTTTGCTAATTCCCTGTCTACTTCTTTTTCATATTCTTTTAAGAAGTCTATTTTTTCATTATCACTAAGTCTTGAATAAAAATCTTGTTCAGACATGCCTAATCCACTAATAAGATTTTCTTTTTCTTCACCAGATAATTTATCTCCAACTTGTTCTAATGCAGAAGATAATGCCTCCGCATCTTCTTTAGATTTAATTAGCTTTTTATCTAAATGATCGACTGTATCTATTGCAGTATTAATTGCTTCAGAACGTTTGCTTAAAGTGTAAATTGCATTACTTAATTCTTTAACGTTGTCTGCTGTCTTTTCATCTTCACTCTTAAAAGCTCCAAATGCACCAGCAATTGCAAAACCTATACCTGTTAATATTGCTAATGCTGCAACAATACCAGCTGCAATTGCAAGACCAGGAATACCACCTTCTGAACCGGCTCCAAAAATTTTTGAATAAATACCAGGTGTTCTTTCTTTATCTTGCTTCATCTCTTGTTTATGATTCTTTTTTGAAATTGCTCCAATAAGTCTCATTACTCCAGCAAGAGAAGTAAAAATAGTTAATACTAACGATGCTCCCGGTATCATTTGCATAATATTAGATACTAATCCACTGCTTAAGTTATTCAATGTTTTAGTGCTACTATTAATTTCACCAGTAATAGTATTTATATCAGAATCTGTAGAACGGATTTCAGCTTCAATTGCACTAATATCTTGTTCTACACTTTGACGTTCCATTGATAAAGCTAATAATTCACTTTGTGCTGTTGTGTCTCCGGCCGCAATACGTTGTTTTACTGCTTCAATTTTTCCTTTTATTTCTTCAAGCTTTGCCTTTTTTTCTGCTAATTTAACTTGTTTTAATTCTATAACTAAAGCTTCTTTAGATGCTTTTACTGCTTTTAATTTCTCAATTTTTTCTTTTGTTTGCTCTTTTAATATAAGCACATTCATATTACGTTCTCGAATTTTATTCTTTAAAAGAACTATTCCTCAAGAAACCAATATCGCTGATGCTGCAACCATTCCTCAAGTACTATCTAAAATATTATTAATACCATCTAAAATTGCAGTGACAAAATCTACAAAAAATACAATTACATCGCTATTTGTGATTGTTGAAACAATTTTTTCTCATGAAGTAGAAAGTCTATTGAGTGCAGCTTCTAATCCTTGAGAATAAACACCAATTTGAGCCATAGTAGCCCCTGCAGAACGAGATGAAATCTCTTGTAATTCAATAACTCTTTCATAATCACTCATCATCGCAATCAAACGAGATTGTTGACGGGTACCAGCTAACGCCTTAGCTATTGCTGCTTGTTGATTGGCATTTAATGAATCCCATTTTTTACCTAAATCATTTAATACATCTTCAGTAGAACGTAATTCTCCACTTGCATTTCTTAATGCAATACCAACATACGCTAATTGGCTTTCAACATTATTTAAATCAAGACCATCTTCTAATGTTTCACCATAATCGGTAATTTCACGCATACGCGCAATAACTGTTTTTAACGCAGTACCAATTGTTTCTGGCGCTTCACGAGTTGTTTCAAGACCTTTAGCAAGTAATGCAGTTGTATAGTCTATTGACATACCAGCTAAGTTTGCTTGAGATGCAACTTTACTTAAAGCTATGGCGATTTCCTCATAAGATGTAGCAGCATTTGCAGATACTGCGGCAAACTTATCTGAAACTTCCATCGCTTGATTTGCACTTAATCGGAAACCGTTTAAGGCAGTAGTTAGGTAATTAATTGAATCTGAAGTATTAATTGCAGCTACTTTTGCGGCTGAAATTGCTGCTTCAGCTAATGTCATTGCTTCTTGTGTACTTTTTCCTTGACGAATAAATTCAGTTACTGCAGCAGATACTTCTTTAGTTGTTGAACCTAATTGAATGGCTAAATCTTGATAACTTCCTAAAAGATTATAAACTTCTTTACGAGTTTTACCAGTAACCATTGCTTGTTCAGTCAATGATTTATCAAGATCGATTATAGTAGCTTTTACTTCATTTATTGCTTTTCTTACTAAACGCAAACCAATAGCTCAAATACTAAGTTGCTTTGCTACTTTACCTAAAGAACCAGATGTTCTTTCTGCAGTAGGACCTAATTGACTTAAGCTAGTATTTACTTCTTTAGCTGATTCTGCTTCTTTTTGCGTTCTCAAGTCAGTTTTCATTCCAGCAATATCGTCATGAACTTTACTTGTAGTAGATTCTGCTGCTTGAATTAAATCTGCATCATGAGTTAAACCAAGATCTTTATCTTGTTGTACTTTTGTATCAAATGCTAATTGCGCATCATTCTTTTGTTTTGCTAACTCGGCAGATTTACTATCGGCTGCTGCTAATTCTCGTATCGCAGTTCTATAATCTTCTAGAGCTTTATTTATTTGTTTTCTAATTTCAGTATCGTCTTTAATTACTTTGCCATTAGCATCAAGAATAGAAACGCTATTTTTTAATATTCCTTTTTTATCAGTAAGGAGTTCATTATTGTTTAAGAAATCAAAACTTTTTCCTTTGTGTACTCTACCCTTGTCATCTGTATATTGAAGCGAACGACCTTTCATTGTAGCAGCATATGTTTTAGAACTGTCTCTTTTTTGTTTTGCGTATTTATCCTTCGTTGCTTCATTTTCATTTTCAGCTTTTTTTGCTTGTTCTAATTTATCTGCTAGCTCCTGAGCTTCCTTAGTTAAATTAGAAATTTTATTTGCTGCAGTTTTTACAACCTCTGATACTCTCTTAAAAGCTTGATTTAAAATAGTTAATTCATCTGCAGTTATTTCTGTTTTAGAAGCCAACTTATCAATAAGTTTTAAATCATCTTTTGCTTTATAATATTGATTATCGGTAATAGCCTTAGACCCACCTCTATTTCTGATGTCTTCTAAGGTTTTTCCCATATTTTGTGTATCTTGCTTTAAACTACCTTCAACTTTAATTGTTAAGTCCGCCATGTATCATCACCTCTATGGCATTAATTAGCACTAATTAATATTTTTATCTTTTTTATTTAAAATTGTCTGATTCTTAATGATGTCAGCTCCACCTAATTCTTTAAATTCTTGTAATTGAGCTAATGTTGCTTCGTTGTTTGCTTCTAAAATTGAAGCACCCTCATCAAGCATTGCTGCAATTTTCTCTCCATCTAAGCTATTAATAATTTTATTAAGTTTATCAGTAAGATGTTTTGTATTAGTTAAATAAAAAATTCTAGCATCTTTTACTAAATCCATTAAATTTATCTTTGTAGTTTTATAAAAATTGCTTTGCTTATATTCTTTCTCAAATTCTTTTAACTCTAATATAACATCAAAGAAATTGTCCTTTTCAACTATTTCAGATAGTTTTTTATTTAAGTATTCATTATTAAATTCCATATTATCTATTCCTTTCTTTTATTTATTTATTTTTTATTCTCAACCAATATAGTTGATTGTTCCACTATCATTAACAACTAAAAATGTTAAATCAACAGCATTTGCTTTTGAGTTAAAATATAAAGTTTTGTTAACTTGTAATACTGCTTTATCTATATGCATAAAAGTTTGTGTTGTTACATCATCTTCATTAGAAATGGTTGATATATCTAAAGTGACATATACATTATTTCTTTTATCTAATGAATACAAATTATCACTAATTACTTCATAAACAACATTATATCAAGCATCTTCATGTTGAACTTCAACTTCATCCGCCTCTAATGTTGAATACGCTGTTTCTAGTAGCGGTGCCGCATTTTCATCATCAGCATAGAAAATATATATCATCTTCTTAGTTTTTCCTAGACCTTTACCAAAGTATATTTTTTTATCTTCAGAAGACAATAATTTTTCATGATATGACACTGAAAATCCTTCATTTTTTAAGTAAATTAGATTTAAAATTTTATCTGTTAGTGTTACGTTATATATTGAAAAACTATTAATTTTTTCTATTGAATATCCACCAACTCTATCTTCACCTTTCATTTCTTTATTATCAGAAGTGAAGTTAATTAATCCATTTTCTCCTTGAATTATTGTATATGGTTCACCATCATAAGTTGGTTTGTATTCTCCAATTGCATTACAACTATATGCACGAATAATGCAATCTATTTTATTTCCTATTTTATGTGTTGTCATACTAACACCTCTTATTTCTCTAATAATAGTATAGACCACAAAATTAAAAATATCAACAATTGGGTAGAAGTAAAATAAAAAGACTTATAACTTTCGTTATAAGCCTAGTTTTGGTGTTTTAGATTAATCTTCTGATATGTTATGATCTACAATAACTGTAGGATTATCAGCATATTTTAATTGTGGTAAAATAGAGTAGAATACGCCAGTTACAATACCACCTTCATCGCCAAATTCATTAGCGCCTTCAGTTTCTTTGTCGAATAAGTCTTCGTACTTATCATCACCAATTAAAATCTTAACTTCGCCTAAGTCACCATTCATATCAAATACAGTAGCATCGCCTTCTGCATCTTGAGTTAATGATAATATAGAATCTGATAAGAAATCATAGAAAATAATATATGCTGGAATCTGTCCACCTTTTTCTGCATCAACTACAAATGTATCACCAATAATAACTTTATGACCTGCAAATGTAGTAGTTGCATGTAAAATATCAGTTGCACCTACATCATATGAAGTTGCTTTCTTTTTTCTAAAGTATTCAACAGTTAAACCAGCTAAAGCTTCAAGAGCTTCTGCATTTCCTAATGCATCTTGCATTTCAAGACGAGCAGTTTTACCATATTTGATTAAAGGAGAAGCGTTTTGTCCACCAGTAACAGTTTTAGTTGGACCTTCTTGAGTAGCGTTTGCAGTCTTTAAATATTTTAAAGTTGTAATTTCCTTAGTCATTAAATATAATGCAATAATTTCATTTGCTTTTAATTCTTCAAAATTAATTGTAGCATCATCTATTAATGTGTAAGTAGCATCAGTTAATGTAACAAAACGACTAAGTACTGTTGGTTCTTGTCCTTCTTCTTTTTTTGTATATTTACTCATATCGTATAGATTCTTTAAAGCAGGTTGAGTAAACTTAATAGGATCAGACTCTGAACCTGTTCCTGTTTTAAACTCATTCTTTGCTAACGCAAGGAATTCTTTCATTGTTTTTCCTTCAATTGGGTCAAAAACTTTTGCATTCATAACGGTAACAATACCAAAATTTCTTACCGCAGGGTTCCAAGAAGATTCAGCGCTATGTAAATTACTATAAGATTTTGTAGCCATCTTTGTACCTCTTTTATTTTTATTTTATAAAGAACTCAGGGGTTTTTCCCTGTTTCATATTGCCGGCTGCGTAGGTCATAGCACCTACTTGATAAGACACTGATTTTGCGGCAAAAAGATATAATCAGTGAATTTGAGCCATAGTTTGATTAAATAAATAATCAAATGTGAGAGAAGGAATTTGATATGATATCGTAAGCAAAATTTTTAATATCTGCTCATCATTTCCACCATTTTGACTTTTAATTTTGTGAACCTTCTTTTCGAACTCTTTTTGAGCCAGATAGAGTTGTTTAGAATATTCATCTTGAAAAGTAAGTGGTTTCTCTTCTTTTTCTCCACAAGATAATTTTAGTATATATATGATATAATTTCAAATGTCAGATGTAATAGTAATATTTTCAACTTTAAACTCTTTTTCTTGAAAATCAAAAGATAAGTTTTCTATACAACCGACTAATTGTTCTCTAAGTATTTTTACCACATTTAAATATTGAGTATATTTCCCATATTCAAATATAATTGTCTTTAATTGTTCATAGCAATCAAGATTTTTATACTTTTCTGGTAAAAGTTTAGATCTATAATCTTCTCTGCTGATAATTGTATAGCATGTTGCTCAATCATCATTAGAAAAGAATTCTTTTATAGTTTTTAAGTGAATTTTTATAATATCTCTATCTATAAAAATTTTTACTTCTTTGTTATCTTTAACGAATAAATTTAAAATTGAATAATTATCTCTAATCTCCATTACAAATCAGCCCCTTTCGAAGGTTGGTCCGCAATCTCAAAATCTATTTCATAACCAAATAAATAATTTGAATAAGATACAGCTCTAGAAGAAGTTACTTTAAGTTCTCCTGAACAACTGAACTTCCTTTTGTTAATTGTATCAATAATCTGAGATTGTAATTCTAATAATCTTAAATTATGTTCGTCTAGTATCAAATGGTCTAAATCTGAACAGATGAAAATAGAACCTGAAAAAACATTATTTCCATCTTTTTCATCAAAATCAGTTGTAGTTGCAACATTGATTACCATAAAAGTGTTGCGTCCCATTTCTTTAATTCCAGTTTCATTTAATGGAGAAATTGATATATACTTGTTGTCCATTAATTGTTTGAAAGTAAGCGGAGTAAAAGTTGCTGTTAAAGCGTCTGATGAGTCGATTACTAATAATCTTTGAACTAACTCATCTTGAACAAAAAGATAGCT